>Ga0307518_10002653_pt1 | contig 13020 bp, 6 predicted proteins | sample 25_EM_MG_FD_203889 | JGI IMG/M metagenome (GOLD analysis project Ga0307518, IMG submission 203889) | Populus trichocarpa ectomycorrhiza microbial communities from riparian zone in the Pacific Northwest, United States - 25_EM | ecosystem: Host-associated > Plants > Roots > Unclassified | place...
GAAGGCACGAGCTTTGACTAGTAAACCAAGATGGCGAAGACAGCCATATTGTTGAAAAGGCTGCATTTGATAAGGATGGTATATTATGCGAATGTTTTTTAAAGTTAAAAATATATTAAAATAATATATTTTTTTATTTTTTTAAAATTATTTTTAATATCAGTGTATTAAAATGATCTAAAAACACCAAAAAAAAAATTAAATTTAAAATAAAAAAAATACAAAAAATTTTAATTTTTTTTTAAAAACACTTTTAAAATATAAAAACAAACATACTTAGATACCAATTATATATTATCAAATGAAATAGCCCATCTTAAATTCAAAATAAACATGTGGAATCTGGAAAATATTACCCGGAATAAAAAAATGTAAAGGAGGGATATAGTGGAAAATAACAAAATACTCACGTACGTGTGTGTGTGTGTGTGAGAGAGAGAGATAGGAAAAAAGAGGGAATGAAAGTTTTTCATATTCTTGAGCTTAATTTTTGTAAAACCTAGGTAAAACTAAAGATTAAGGGGGGAAAGTGTGAGATTTTACTAGTATAAATATTTAATAACTTGAAATTAAAAAGATTTGGTGAGCGGAAAGTAAGAAATTAGAGAGAGAAAGGAAGAAGAAGAAGAAAGCTTGGAGAAATTTTGAATGGTTAGCTTTCAGAGTGTTTATTATTACATAGTAAAGTGTTCTAAGTTTATTTGAACAAGTTATCAAGAAGTTTAATTGTTTTTTTATTGAATTTTTAATTCTTGAATTTAGGGTTCTTATGTGAGAATTTAAGATTTTATGAAATTGTTATGAGGTGATGTTGTTAGGGTAGAAAAATATAGAAATGATTTAAAATTATGAGTAATTGAAGAAACAAACTTGGTAATTTTACGTGATTAAGGTTGACCAAATTTAAAAGGAATGGGGTTAATGGTTTTAAACTTGTAGAAATTGTATATTTTGGTGAGAATTGATGTAAATATGGTGATCTAAGATGAATATAATGATTATATCTAGTTGTGGTAGGAATTTCAAAGCATTTTGGGTGAGGAATTTGTAAGATAAATGTGTAAGATTATGTTTTGATTTATGAAGGGTGTAGGTAATATTGATAAGATAATTTGTGATGGAAATCGAAAGAAATGAATGAGGAAAAATTAAGACCCGTAGGGTCAAATGAAGAAAGTTAGGAAGTTTGGATAGTTAATGTATAATTTTGTGACATTGTAACTAAATAATAAAAAGAAAATATAGGGAGAAATTAGATAATTATATATTTTGTGAAATTAAGTTAATAAACTTGTATGAGAGATAATAGAAGTTATGGTTATGAAAAATAAAAATGTTTAGTTTATGATGTGGAATGTACCATTATGGAAATGGTTATATTGGAACTTAGTTATGGTTCTTGAGTTTATAAGAATGGATAGTAATGAATTGATTCTATTTTTACAAGGAACACCTCGACAACTAGACCAAAAAGCTGAGTAAATACTGGGATATCATGTACAACATGTAGGCATTCTATACTTTGATATATTTAATTTTTTTTTAATTGTGTTAACTGTAATTTTTTTGGAAACACAATTCATGAATAATATATCAAAAATAATAAGGTGAAAGAAAGGAAATAATTGTGAACTTGATTATCTATCAAGGTAATTTGGAAGCAGTGATATCAATGTAATATATTGATATTAGCATTTACTGGAATAAAAACTTGATTAACCATTCTTAAATATGGAGGCTAATGATGTCAATACGATTATATTGACATCGATATGCTACCAAAAGTATGGAAAGAAAAATGTCGAACAAAACTTGATTAACCTTATAGGTTATGAAGACTAATGATACCAACAAGATTATATTGGTATCGATAATTACACGGACTTGATTAGCCATTCTAGGATTATGGAAGCTAATAATGCATATGGGGTTACACTAGTGTCGATATTATCTTGAAATTTGATTAGCTATTCATGAAGTGGAAATTAATGATATTGGAAAAAATGATATCGACATACCTTTGATTAGTTATTATTGAGATGATAACTAATGATATTGATTTGGAATCAATATCAACATTGATTTGGTTGACCCAGATTATAGGTGATAAAGGATATTAGAGTGTAAGTTTGTGTAAGAGATGTAATAAAAAGAAAAGGATTTATTGTATTAGATTATTGAGATGCAATGATTTACACTTTTGTTATTGAGATTAAGTAACCATGATATTGTAAACTTCATTGTGTCTATGTTTTGTTACAGATTCATCTTGTTTGAGATAGGACTAGCTCTTTAATTAAAGATGTATTTATATTGCTATAGATTACGTAGAACTTTCTCTAAATGGAAAACTAATGTATTTGTAATTAATGTACTGTATGGAATATTTTGGGACGTTAATGTAAATTTATATGTATATATTTTTACTTTATATCATTTCATATAAATATTGGCTGGTGTCTAATTAAATATTGCCAAATTTAAGGAATTTGAATTTGTCTAGATATATGATTATTAACATCAAAATTTTAAATTCTATGTTTTATATCTGATTAAATGCTTGAGAAATATTATGTAAATATGCTTGAGAAGTTGTGTTCATAAAGTTTAAGGAGTAAAATAACACTTGAGTTAATAAAAAAAATCAACCAAAAAAACAACACACTGGAAAAACAATTCCTAGATGGGCTGGGCTTTCTTCTTGAGATAGGCACGTTTTCCTTTTTGCTTAGGTGTCCTTTTATTTTACTCCTTAAAAAAAATGCTTTGACAAAAAATCTATTTAAATTAATTTATTAAAATCAAGGAAATGATAGTATTTTTGACATTTTCTTTGTTTGGATATCATTCAATGAAATAAGAAAGGAACGAGAGAGCTATAAAACAAAAAATTCTCTCCTTGTATACGCCTTGAGGCTAATGATGCATGTTCCCTTTATTAACTTTCTAGGCTTTTCATGAAAATTTATTACATTTATTTAAATATATCAAACTAATATAAAATATATGTTTTTAAAATCACTACAAAAAAAATTTCATTTTAATTGATGTGTAAATTAATTCCAGAAAACCTTTAATACCATAAAAAAAACAAATGTAAGTTTTTAATTACCTTTCCAACTAGATCGTGACCGGCCTAGGTTTAATATTTTAAACATTAATCTGATAAAATAACTCTAATAAATTGATTAGTTATTTAATTAAAGTCAGTAAGATCTTATCTGATTAATTCCAAGATATTTTTAAAAAAGTTCATATTATTTTTAATATAATGATTGATTAGTTTTCTTTTTAAAATGTTTTTTTTCTTAAAATATGTCTAAATATAATTTTTTTTATATTTTTTAAAATTTATTTTTGTTATATTACATTAAAAATATTTTAAAATATCAAAAAATAATAATTTAAAATAAATTAATTTTTTTTAAAAAAACACGGCGTGGAGTTCACTCAAGAATGCCTTTCCCTATATATATATATATATATATAGTTGACTTATTTTGATTTTCTTTTAAGTTTTTTCTTGCCTTCAGTTTTGTGATAGAGCCACCTTGTAAGATAGCACTCAACCAAACTACAGAATCGGATTGGGTTATGGCGGTGGCTTTGCGGTGGTGAGAGGGGGGGTGAGGAGTGGTTGGAGGCGCGGTTGTCATTTTTGTTTAACAATGCTTGTTCCTCTCTTCAACCTCGCTCCTAATTTGACAGTTTCAAGACTCTGCTTAGGTTTTTCTTTTCCTCATTTGAGTTGAATTCCAACAACAAATTGTCCCTAAAACTAACTCTTTATACATATATGTATACTCCAGGAACAATGACTTTCGGTGAACAGAACTCGCTGCCTCAATCCTTTGGCCTTCTTGACGAAGCCTTCAATGCCGGCATCAACTTCTTCGACTCTGCTGAAATGTTTAATTTCTCCCTTTTAGCTTGTTCTTTCAAATTCCATTTTATCTACCTTCAATTCTCTCACATTTTCAGTTCTTAGGTATCCGGTACCTCAACGTGCTGAGACTCAGGGAAGGAGCGAAGAGTACCTTGGCCGTTGGATTAAACGAAGGAAAATTCCGAGGGATCGCATTGTCTTAGCAACAAAGGTTGCTGGACCTTCCGGCCAAATGACTTGGATTCGAGGCGGGCCCAAGTGTCTGGACTCTAGGAATATCACTGACGCCATTGACAGTAGGTTTGTTGGTTTTAAATTTTAACTATGTGTCAAAATCAAAATGTTTTATTATCTGTAATTGTATTTTTATTATGCTCAGATTGACTAAATAATTTTTCATTGATGCAGCTTGAAGAGAATGCAGGTTGACTACATTGATCTTTACCAAATTCATTGGCCTGATCGGTTTGTATGTAGATCCTTATTTTTTGTTGATATATTACCAGTAGACTTAATTTTTAACAGTTGGAGGAAAAGCTCTTATGGTTGCTTAATTAAATATTTGCATTTGTCTAGCTTCGACCCAGCTCTTTGTTATTCTGTTAAAGTAATTTATGGTTGTTTTTTTTGTATAGCTATGTTCCGATGTTTGGAGAAACTGAGTATGATCCCACCCGTCAGTTCTGTTCGGTTGGTATAGAGGAACAACTCGATGCTCTAGGCAGAGCTGTTGCTGCAGGGAAAGTAAATGATAGAATGTTATGTATGAATACCCACTCTCTCGCAAACATGACATCCATTAATATAAATCTGTCTGTCTGTAGATCAGATACATTGGAGTCAGTAATGAAACACCATATGGTGTAATGAAGTTCAGTCAAGTTGCTGACAGAGTTGCGCATTATCCGAAAATAGTATCTGTGCAGGTTGTATCATTTGTTCCTCTTGAGTGAAGTGATGCTTGTTGTTTGTCTTGTTGTTGTTCCACCTTTCTCTCCCTTCACTTGCCTAGGCTAATGTTCAAGTCATTGTCTCAATGATAGAACTCCTACAACTTGCTCTGCCGAACTTTTGATGCTGGAATAGCTGAGTGCTGTCACCATGAAGGGTATGTTGTGTTCCTCCTGTCAATGTATGCGAAGGGTAGAATTTGATTTGTGGCATGTATCCACTTTTGTGCAACTTTTTACAATGAGTTAGTGGATTGAGCAAAGAAACTTTTGATCTGAAAACTTTAATCTGAACTTATGACTCTGTAAAGGCTCTGCTGCCATGTTGGGGAGGGGGGTGGTTCCTCGTATCAGTGTATCACCACCTTGGCCTGCTACAAGGTTTCCCTTGAATGCAAACCAGCTTCGCCACTTCCAGTTTATATGTCATATGGGCTCTAAATCTATTGGATTTTGTTACTGAAAGTGGTTTATTTTAGCTATGTCTTTGCCTTAATGATTCATTACTCTTTTGCATCTTTGAAACTTTTTAGGATCAGTTTATTGGCATACAGTCCCCTGGCAATGGGCATACTTTCTGGGAAGTATTTTGCAGCTGATGGGGGTCCAGTAGATGCGCGATTAAATGTTTTTAAAGGTTGATCACTGTTTTTTTATGTTTTATTATTTCACAACTCTCCATATATTAGATTGAACTCCCTTGACCATATTTGTTTTCCATGAATGATGCTGTCTTTGGTTTTCAGGAATGTATTCAGAAGGGGAGTCAAGGTACAACCTCTCCAATAACATCATAAAAGCTGCTGCCTTAGTAAGATGACTTCTTACAGTTTTAAACTTCAATTTGTGTGCTTTAGGATCACAAGAATAGGGGGAAAGAAAGTTCTTCCTAACAGACTCTCTCCATCTGATTCTGTTTTCAGGAATATCTTGCCATTGCAAAAAAATATGGTCTTCATCCTGTATCTCTTGCTATTGGTATGATCTCTCTCTTTCTCTCAATGCTGGTGCCTTTCCAGTTGTGTGTATGATTAATTTCCTCTCATGCTGGTAAAATCTTAAAGTTGTACTGCTAAGATTTGAAGTACTAAACAAATTGCAACATTAGTTTTTTCTGAAAGTTTTGAACTTACCAGTGGACTGAGTTTGGAATTTTGTTGCTTCCAAATCAAATCTGCATATGTACATCTTTAATATGGAAAATGTTATATCCCCTTGTAGTTATAGTGGTTCCTGAGCCATTTCCATTGTTTTTAATTTACAATTTTATTTTTATTTGTTCTGCAGCCTTTGTTTTGAAACACCCTCTTGTTGCAAGCGCAATATTTGGAGCCACCAAATCATGGCAGCTCCATGAGGTTCTTAAAGCATGTATGATTGAGCTTACACCTGAAATTATTGCAGAAATCAACAACATTCATGCAAGGATCCCTAATCCATGCCCCTGAATGATTTTGTTATTTATACCGTTAGACTCTAAGGATATCTGTACTGGATAGATGTTTCGTTTTCCTTTTGGTAGGTAAAGTATCTACTTGTCATCTTTACCTAATTAGCGTTGCAAAATGCTAATCTGAGAGAGCACGAGATGTGGGTGAAAATCATGGTAATAAAGGTTGATCAGTAACTCCTTTCGGAACCCAAAATGATTTTCTTTTTTTCTTGGAAGCAGAAAATCTTCTTCTCGTCTGTATGATGAAAGATCTTTTTAATTGTAAATTAATCATGATTGATGGATATTTAGGCCGAACAACAATGAAACCATGATGTTTCATTATGGAAGCATGTGTTGATACAATGTAAAAAGCTCCCTTCATTTTGGACCATGCGTGTTTATATTTGTTCATGTACTCAACACGCCCATGACATAGACAAATTCATGAAATCATCAAAACTTCTGTTGAGAATAAAGAGGAGTTTTCTTCTGAAACATTAGTGCTTGATTTGTTTGATTCGTTTTCGATATTTTACAGTTTACAGTCAGATTTGTTTGATTTTCGGATGGATTGGATTTGGTTTGTTGAATGTCATGTGAAATGCTCTTCCTGGTATGTATTTCCTTTTGATTTTTCTCTTCTCACTCAACACAAAAGAAAGTGCATGCAATTATGCCAATGGTTGAATCGATGATTTTGCTTCCATCTCTTCGACTGAACCTCAAGGAGAACTCGATTATTTAACTTAAGCTGATGAAGGTTGTCATCATCCAATTTTTATCCCTCTTTGAGAAATAGGGTTTAAAAATAAAATTTTAAGGAACAATAAAACATAGAATTTTTGTAGTAGTCCAAGTCCAATTTTAGACAATACAAGGAAACGTCTGTAAATTTATTTCCTCCTTTTTGAGCATGAGAAAAAGGGAAAAAAAAATATGAAGAGGACAAAAATTAAAGAGAGATATTTCTTGATTTTAGGAACCAGCCTAAAAATCATAACCCTAGCATTATAAATAAGTTGTTGCCCATCAATTCAAAAAAATAAAAAAAAATAAAAAAAAGGGCTTTAGCACAAAATCCTAACAAAAAAATCTCTCCACACACCTGAAACTTCCATAGTTTGTTGCTCTCTCTTTCTCTCCTCTACAAAATCAAACATGCACCCAACCACCATCTTTGTCCATTTCCTTGTACTCAACCTCTCTTGAAACACCCTAATTCGACCTCTGACTTGCTCCCACGCGCGCGTGTAGCAACCGAACGTTTATTGTACTCTCATGCAAGGTTGTTATACTTTTCCTCCATGTAATTCATGCTATAATTACAAATTTATCCCCAACTTCTAATTGTTACAATTAGACCGTTCTTGTAATCTGATATGAGATTAATTGGTACAAAATTGAAAGTTTTACTCCAATTCTTGTTAATTTTGAGTTTGGATGATATCTAATCATGATCTAAAATTTTTTTTTTTAATAAAACCAACTATATATATATATATATATATATATATATATATATATATATATTGTTTTCCAATCATCAATCCCAAACTTGTTACCTTTGCTTACTACCTCCCTGATAATGGCGCCAAAATTGCTTCACCATTATGTGTCTTATCAGCTTGTTTTAACTCACAAGAGCATGAGTGTGCAATGTAGAAATTAACTCAATAAGATCAAGGTCATATCCACAAATAGCTAGATCTAGAAATTAAGTTAGGTAACGAAAAAAAAGACTCAGGAGAGATTAAATTAAAAATAACTTGGTTGAAAATGATTAATGAATTTTTTTTTCAAAGGTGGATGAATATGAATAGATTTTAAATGATAAAGAAATAAAAACAAAATGTTTGCTCCAAATCAATTTTAATGGTGATGTATTAGTGATTGCTTCAATAAATTTAAGATAACTTAACCTAACATCAACATTGATGATATTAGATCTAAATATATTACAATGAAGTTCAAAGAGATGAAGATGAATTTTTGCTTAGGAATGGACAAGTAGTTTCACATTATGTAAGACAATGAATCAAAAAATCTCTATACCAAAACTAAGGTTTGTGCATCGAGATTCAAGATTATAACATTATCAAAATTATTTTTAAAATTTATTTATAATAATCAATCATTCATGAAGAAAATGAAAGATAAAACATTAAGGTTTATTCATACCTCAAAGAACTCACCTTAATCACTATCATCCTTGATTTAGAACAAAGAAAGAGATTAGTCAACTATCATTATGTATATAAACACTTGAATAAAAGTGAAATAACTTGAATTAAATTCAAATAAGAAGTTTTACAAACTAAAAAACTGAATTCTACAAAGAAGAACACAATACAACTTCGGTATAACTTTTAACACAAATTTAACTCTAACTTTAGACATCAATTAAACCCTTTTTCACTCTAATTTTGGAGATGTCTATTAGGTACATATTTATATATAGTTTTGTTATCTTTCTAGATCATTAAATAACTACTCATTTGGACATTTGAGTCAAATATTATGGGCAACACACCAAAGGTTGTTTTGGAAAGTAAACTTAGGCCAGCTTGGAGGAGATGTTGGTGCATATTTTTCTTTTCTTGTTTTGACCTAAAATGATGTAATAATATCCCCTCTAGCTTTCTATCTTCATGTGCTTGCCCTCTTTGATCAATTAATTACCTAGAATAAGTCAAGTGTTATTATTGGTAGACTTGTATGATTGGGTTGAGTTTGAGCTGATTTGTGGGCTCTTTTTGGGCATCAAACAAGGATACAAATGTATCTATTATTTGATCTAAAATTGACATTGAAACCTTGAATGTTTGGTAGTTGAAGTTTACACACAACATGAAACAAGTTTAAGCTTGAAGTGCATCATATATTAGCCTTTTCAAGGATTAGAATGAAACTGATATTTGGATAAAATTTAGAGCACTTTTTTTAACTAGAATTTGCTTCAATCTTCAACTAAATTTCTCTTCAATCCTTCATTCCACATTCCGACCTTAGCGATATCTAAAATAATTCATTTAAGCTCCAAAAACTATCAAAACATTAAATCAAAATTCATTACCAAAAGACACCAATTATTATGCAAAACCCAAATAAAAACAATAAATACATATGTAAAATATGAGAATTAATGACACTTTTGATGCAAATCACCCATCAATTTATTTCCTTCTCACAATAGGTAAAAGGTTTTTAAGTGAGGGGAAAGGGAAAAAAATCTAAAGAGGAAAAAAAATAAAATAGAAAAAATCTGAAGATGAAAAAAATTAAAGATGAATATATTCCTCGACTTTGGGAGCAAGCCTAAAAATTAGAACTCTAAAACTATAAATAGGTTTCCTATAAATTAAAAAAAAAAAGAGAGGCAACCTACCAAAAAAACTCTCTCCACATTCCTAAAACTTCCACAACCCACTGTTTTTTCTCTTTCTCTCTTCCACCAAAGTAAACATGCACTAACCAGCTTCGTCTACTCCTTCTCTGTTTATCGCCAATATAAGCTTACAGCTAAAATTTTCTAAAATATAAAAATTTAAACTTGAAAATAAAATGGGTTAAATTAAGATTTAGGATGTAAACCCCTGGATAAAAATCTACAATATTAATAAAAGAAATATTAGGCTAAATGAGAAAAGTGATAATTAAATTATAGGAATGATGATAGTCTCGAGAGTTTTAAGTAAAATGTTATGTATGGATTATTAAAAATAAAAATATGAAAAATAACAGGAAAATAAAAAAAATACAGAAACACGAATAAAAATTTAATAGAAATGATCTATACAGAATCAAAAGTTAGTATGAAACTAAATTAAATGCAAAATAGCTCGGGTAAAATTTGTTATAAACAGGTGTCGAGATTAGGATTTTATCTGAAAAACATAAAAGGATACTATTGAGGGATATAATAGAAATTTGACTAGTTGTTGTTGTGTGTGTGTGTGTGTGTCAACCATGAAGAAAAAAAATAGAAAGGAAAAATAACTTGCTATCTTGCCTTGGAAAGTGATAGAAATCCTTAGGAAAACATTTTAAAAAAATTGATAGAAAATCTTAGGAAAACATAAAATCAAGCACATCAAACACTAAATTTGAGAGAAAAAGCAAGTGAGGGAGACTAAAAAGAGACAAAGAGGAGGCGACAAAGTGAGAAGAAGAAGAAGAATTGAAAATTTTGATTTGTGAGTGTTTGGAGCCCTAATTATTGCTTAGTAGGATGTTCTAACACATTTGAATAAGTTCTTGTAGATTAATGCTTTAAATTGATTGAATTCATATAAATTAGGATTTAGTGTTCTTGGATAAAATTTGAGAAAATTGAAATTGTTTGTTAATTGATGTAATGAATGTTTAAATAATTGGAGAAATTAAGGAATTTGTTCAAATTGCAGTGAAAATTATGGTGCCTATAAATGTTAGTGGCCGATCAAAAAAGGGAGGAAATGTGGATATGTTATAAAGTAGTTAGATGTTGTAAATTGTATGTATTTGATGTGTGTATTTATAATGATGATGATTTGAAATGAAATGAGAATTCAAATGTTGGTTGTGAAGGAAATTTGATTATGTTTTGCTATAGCAACCTTGCTAACATAAATGTGATATAATTGTATATATTATGTTTTGCTATAATCCTTATGAAAGAATTGTGTTGATGATATGTTCATTAAATGTGATATAAGGTGCACATTAAAGTATATTAAGATGGAAATAATTATGAGAGGATGAAAATAAAAATACTAGTTATTCATGGTGAAAGTTTAGACATGTTATGCTTATGAAAAGAAAGTTGTTTAGAGTGCACTAACATGTAAAATTATGTAAGAATTGTTTTTTGGAGGAAATAATGAGGGAATAAAATAAAATAATAAGATATCAGAAATAATTTGGTGATTAAATACAAAATTGTATGTTGAATTGAATTAATGAATTATTTTATATGCAAATTGAGTCTAGGCACATTAGAATTATTGATAGGTTAATAATATGGTAAAATCTTGTTGAAGTTGGATTGTCTTGAGTATTAGGCAAGTGTCATGCATCTTATCATTTTCCTTTACCCAATGTATTGTAATAGTTATTTGTAAATGTAATGGTATATCGTGTTTATAATTGTAGTTTAAGATAAATAGAAATAATTTCCCCATAATGGGATTAACACCTAGTAAGGGACAATATAATTAGTTTCCTGGTAGGATACCTGGTAATAGAATTAGTTTTCCAATAATAAAACTAATGCCCGATAAGGGGTGAATGAATTAGTTTCTCAGTAATGGTACTATTTCTCGGTAATTGAACTATTGTCCGGGCGTGGGTAAAAGAAACAAGGTACTCGGCGAAGAGGCATTACTTGAAAAATAGGCTTGGAAATTTTGATACCTTGTTAAGGGCTATTACCAGAAATGGGTTGATCATTTTAGATCGATGATAACCAAGATAATAGATATTTATAATGACTTTGTTAATTTTGAATGAACATGTAATGAAAATTATTTTTATACTGTAAATGGGTTTGGTAACAAATGATAATCGTTTCAAAGTTTATGTTGCTTTAATTAGATTTTTTTATGTAAACTTATGATCATTTATTAGTTTTTTCTATTATGTCAAAATATGATTGCATATGATTGTGTTACTCTAATTTTATATGAAATGATTATTTGTGTGTGTGTGTAGTGTGATGAATGAGATATTGAGAAATTGAGTTTAAAATACGATGTGATGAGTTCAGAATTATAAATTATACCTATAAAAAACAAAAAGACTATTGTACTTTCCCTCCATATAATCCATGTTATAATTATATATTTGTACCCATAATCTAAACATTACAATTAGACCTCTCTTGTAATATGATCTGAGATTAATTGGTACAAAACTGAAAATTTTATTTCAATTCTTGTTAATTTTAAGTTTGAATGATATCTAAAAAATAAATTGAATAAAATTTAATTTAGACATGGATTAAATAAAAAAGACATTGACTTTAATGTTAAAAGTGTCCAGACCTCCAAATATAATTAATTTAAGTAAATGTGTGGAAAGATTGGTTTTTTAGGATAGGTTCATACTTATACATAGGATAAAACATAATAATAACAATAATTGTTTCTTTCCATTTGTGTATGTATATTTATTTGTTTATATTTTTTTATTTAGTTCATTCAATTTTATTAGGTTCATAATTTGAAAGATTTTAATTTAAAAGAATTGTAAATATGAAATAAATTGAACACATATCTGTTTTTTTTTTCCTTTAACATATATATCTCTAGAAATCCCTCAACTCAAGTTTTAAAAATATATTAAAGGCTATAATTTCCAAGAATAAATTAAATGAATTTCTCATGAATTTAAACGAAATAGGCAAATATATATACCTTTAGGGTGTAACCAACTTCCTTACCCGATTTTTGGAAACCTGAATTAGACTTTTTCATTGATTTATGTAGCACCCGGTGACAAAGGTATCATGCCACTTGGAATTCCGAAAACTATTCTTCTTTTTTCCAATATTAATTAAACATAATTCTAGTCTTTGTATTAACATTGCATTAACTATTATATTATATAAAAACCCATTAAAACGAGGTATCTTTTTCTATATGCATGCATGTTTGTGTAACAAGTAACTTCAAATATTTTCTTTTTAATTTATTATTATATATCAAGTTAGCCTAACCTGTCAAATTCAACGGTAGATTTTATATTTAGGGAGACATCCCTTGTCATAAATT
>Ga0307518_10002654_pt1 | contig 13019 bp, 10 predicted proteins | sample 25_EM_MG_FD_203889 | JGI IMG/M metagenome (GOLD analysis project Ga0307518, IMG submission 203889) | Populus trichocarpa ectomycorrhiza microbial communities from riparian zone in the Pacific Northwest, United States - 25_EM | ecosystem: Host-associated > Plants > Roots > Unclassified | place...
ACGGCACACAGGAGCTTGTGGAAGATGGAACTGCATATCAACATTGTGACGTGAACGTCTTACTTCCCCCTATGAATGAAAAGATGACGGACATCGAATTCATGATGTTGCTCGATTCTTTGATCACACGACTGGAGAACGCTGCATCCGCACTCGCAGCCAAGGCTGTGGCAAAAGACTCGACTGCGGTTTTAACAGCTCTTCGGAACCATGGTGGTATCGATGGACAAATACTTCATGCCCTTTCATCTTTGATTGGTAGTTAGTATCCTTATTCTTCCTTGTTTATGTACATTTCTCGCGAAATGAACTAAGATTACGGCCAACTACGCTACTACAAAGCTCAGGTCACAAGGACCTCGTTGGCACAGTAGACAACAATAAACAAAGGCAGCACAGGGAAATCAGACAGCAAAATGTAAGCCTAGTCAAAAGAACGGAAGTGGTCTGGAAAATCCACCGTCCCAAACCGTCACGTGCTGCTCACGTGCCCCTGGCGAACGGTGAATGCGCCAAAGTCACGTCCCCGTCACCCGCGGTGGTCACGGTAACGAGTGACGGTGACGATACGATCACCCGATCGCCCGGGATGTTGACGACCCCCCCTAGGTTCACGTTCGCCTCACCCCCACAAGGCCTCATATTTATGGCATTGGCATGGAATCGACCACGTCCGACCTGCCAACTGCCTTCCTACTACCTCCCCTCCCTCTCTCCTCCGCGTCCCCACGCCCTCAGCAGTCTCCCATCATCAATATCGACCCCAGCCGATCTGTTCCAGCGTGCGATGCTCCATCCGAATCTGGTTGGGTGATTTTCGGGACATGACATTTTCGAAGTGTCGAGCGGTCACTGGGGGTGATTAATATTCAGGTGTCAGTGTCTTATGTCTTTACATTGCACACCTCTTGGGTGATATTCGCAAATTCTTCTGAAGAACTGTGTAAGCACCATGTTGCACTTGAACACTGAACACGCCGAGTCGCTTGAGTGAAATTGCCCTTGTATTAATTATTCACAGCTAACAACAGAAGATGAAATGTAGAGACTTATTCTGAATCTATAGGCAACGCCGTATCTCGTTCAAAAAGGGCCCAATCATTACTTGAAAACTTTGCTGTATTGTGAGGTGGATACCGCCTGTTGCGTCTGGCCCAGCATGGTTGCCACTTGTGCCAGCTGTCCAGTGGCGGGGCCGATCGTGGTTTCTCTTTGACATAGGTGACGAGTCCTTGATCATCCCCATTCAGTATACTTGATTCCCACCCTCCCTCCGAAGCTGCGGCATCGCAATACTTCATCGTCCAGTCATTGATCCCTTCTACCCATGCCGTATCCTCGGAAGGGCACCAGCCATTGGCATCGACGGCAGTGTCGAGAGAGCCTGAGCTGGAAGTGGATGCGATGTTGTCGTGGAGCTGTCGTCCTACGTTGGACTTCTTTGAAGGGGTGGATTGGGGTTCATCGGTGTCAGCATTGCCTGCCTCCTCTTCACCTGGATCCTCTTCACCTTCCTCCCCCGGCTCCTCTTGTCCATCCTCTGCATGGTCTCGGCCTTGGTCGTCGCTGTCTGTGTCATCGGAGGGACCAGAGTGAGGACGGGAATGAGAGACGAAGTCATCCAGTATCACTAACTTAGTCCAATGGCTGTACAGTGCCATGATTTTGGAAAGCCTGAAATATGCTTCGTCGATACCCGTGTGAGATGCAATTTGTTGGAGAATCTGTGGAAACTTGTAAAATTCAGGTGATCTGGCAAATAGCTTTCATCCAGAGTTAAGGATGACGTATTGTGGCTGGACGTGGCTCGAGAGGGGGCCGAGCGTGGAAAATGGGTGGTAATGGGTGGAGTGGTCTGCAAGGTTGTTTGAATCATTGAAGCGACAGATCGGTGCCTTTAACTCGGGCATAGGGAGAAGATGGTACTTGAAGATGGTGTCAGGTTTGAATAACTATAAGAAATGAGTCAATAGGCGAACGTGGACACCACGTAACCCGGTGCAATGGACATACCTTCTTCACATTAGTTTGAGAACGACCCGCAAGGGCATTTGTTATCGTAGCTTCTTCGAGCGTTTCCAAGTCCAAAAGCTCCGGTATGAGCGTGAACTTCCCTTTATCGAAAAGGAAGTGCCAATCTGCTCTCACTAGTGTTGGATGAGCGTGAGGATAGAACACAAGTCGGTTACTGTCTAGTGTTACTCACGATAAATCAAGTTGTGGGTTGAATCAAGGTTGAGGTACGTGGGTAGACCCCATGCGTACTCCAATTTCGTGAGCTAAAAACAGATCAGGATAGGACGTGACAGCGTGAAAGTGACTCACCTCGGAAGGCCGTGTCGAACTGGGAATCAAGTGGCATACGTTGACTGCGTCAGCCAAGTTCGTGAGTAAACATTGACCTTTATGCGGGTCAGCTTCGGATGCCCTGGCCCTCTGTTGTGTCTACTGAAGACCCCCACTTCTTGTGTTTTTCTGGTGTCTCATTGTTCTTGGAGGGATGCTGCTCATTGCGCTCCGCGTTCGGATTGTAACTCAGGGACTAGTTGGAAGTGCTGGAGTGTTCCTGAATGGATGGAAGAGTCGTCGTCTTGGCTTTTCGGCTTGGATTCCTGCGGGGACCAGTTGGGGATGGCATTGACATTGTCAGCGATATTGGATGGTGAGGATTGGGGTATCGATTGGGAGGTCACTGATCACTGACAATTTAAATCTCACCTTGGCTCCTCTTCCATCTCCGAGTCGTTTTTCAACTCCAAGTGATTGTCAGCGTCCACCATATTTGCTTCAATCATGTTGTCTTGGACAGTGCCAGTTCAAACAATACGTGCGACGCCATCACATGACATGTCCACCTAAGCTTATGTAATCAGCCTCCTTTCAGTTGTATCCCTTTCACCACGGATTTAACAAGTTTGTGATATAGGTTTATATACCCTATATAATTGTCTCGAATAACTGTAATTGGAATCATGCAAGGTGTGTTTAGGACGTGTCCAATATTAGAATATCATGCTAGGTCTATGTTAGGTATTCTCTCATAAAGATGCATTAGTCACAATGCCATCTGATGGCAAATTCCTGAGCAATAGTATCTTCCTGATTTTCCATTATATACTTTCTACAGGTGTGACGAGCTGTCATATATTTAGTACTCCAATAAATATGCTAAGTTGTGGCAACCAAGGTCATCAATGTAGACCTGACAGACTCCAGTATGCATGACATAACTTAGTAACCCCTGAAATGATGATTATTGTTAGTGTTTCTGCAGCTCGGCTCAGCTCGGCTCGGTGCGGTCATTTGCAGCTAAGCAAATAGCTTGACTACAGCTTACGAAATAGTGACTTATTGTGACTCAGTTACACTCGGCTAGTTGATCGCACCGGTCATTAGTCATATTCTATTTGGGCTAGCTTAAGCTGACCATAAGTTGACTATTGGTTGACTCAGGTCGTGGGGTGCTGCACCACATAATGCACCTGCATTGTCCCATACAACACGGACAGACGAAGCTGACAATCGGCCGTGCTACATGGCCAGCTGAGATAGGGCCCAGCCATGGTGCATCCCCATGTCATACAAGTGGGCTAATGGTAAGGTGTTTCACTGTGCCATATTGGTGGCTCATGGAGAGGTTGTCACCAAGTAATATTGGTGGGCTGACACACTAGTACACTAGATCAGGATATGGCCTGTGGCAATAGGACCTAATGCAGCAAGGGAGCCGCGGCATGCGGCCAGAGGACTATATGCCGCAGGATAGCCGCTGCATTCAGGCCGAGGATTGCAGGGGGGCTGCTGCAGCATTTCGGCAAAAGGACGGTAGTAAGTGCCGCAATGCGGCTAACCTGCGGATGGGAGTCAATAGAAAGGCCTCTGTACCAGTGTCCCATGCTTTGAATTTGGCTGTGGTATTGGTGTCCTGTTTCTGTCAGTGGGCCAGAGGGATAGTGTGTCCTGTGCTTTGCATTGGGCTGTACCTTTGGTGTCCCTTTCTTGTTGCAGGGCCAGCCATAGAAACAGCATCCTGTGCTTTCCAATGGGCTGCATGCATGGTGTACCTTTAAGAATACCTAGCCATGGGATTGGTGTCCCATGACTATGAGTAGGCCCTGGAGCCAGTTTCATCTATATAGTCAGGGCACACGGCAACAATAGGTACAATGTCCCATAGCATTAGGTGGGCCCTCAGAAAGGTGTTATCTACCTATATGGGAGGGCCTTGCAGTACACTTCAAAGTGACAGGCTATGAATGCGGTGTCCCAGAGCATTAAGCAAGCCCTCCGTCTGGGGACACCTAGCTAGATGGGAAGGCCAGCTGATATGCTTCCCCTTCAGTATGATCGGCCATAATGTTTGGCCTCCCAATATACACAGCAGGCCCTTGGAACTATATCCCTTGTATAAATGTAGGGCCGGGCATCTGGTCTTCTCTAAAGTAGCAGTAAGCCGGGGTGTGGCACGACACAATCGGCACTACATGGCATTGGCAGAACACATTGGCGGCAGAACACACCGGCAGCAGAACACAACTGTCGGCAGAACACAACTGTTGGCAGAACACGGATGTTGGCAGAACATGGCTGTTGGCAGAACATGGCTGTCAGCAGAACACAATTGTCGGCAGAACAAAATTGTCGGCAGGACACAACTGTCGGCAGAACACTATTGTCGGCAGAACATGGCTGTTGGCACAACACCACTGTCGGCAGAACACACTGTTGGCAGAACACACTGTTGGCAGAACACACTGTTGGCAGAACACACTGTTGGCAGGACACAACAGTGGCAACATGTCATCGGCAATCTACCATCGGCATAATAGAATTGCGGCATTACAAGAACGGCACAACATAAATACTGGTAATGGCTTTGCACCGATCACCAGATGCCGCAATACCTTGCCGAGAATCACAAATGTGCTGCAGTAATAGCCATGTGGCCATCATGCTTGCTTGTGTGGCAATATGGGAATGACTGTGCCGTGTGGTAGTGTCAGCACGGTATTGTGGAAACCGGCATTTCCCACTGACATACTGGCCTGCGGCAGCCAAGCTGTGGTGGCTGTGCGTATAAGTGCTGCAATGATAGCATTACTATCACTTACACCGTTGTCGGCACCCCCACCCATTCGGCAGTCACAGAATGTCACCATATGTCACCGGTGTCACACGGATTCCGTGATGAGAGGTGTGACTCCACTTCGGCACTTGTGACAACTTGGGTGACAAATGAGCGTGACTGCCGTTCAACCCAGCATTTTTTGTGATCTCAACAACTACTGCACATATATCGATCCTTCGAGCTATCAGAGTATCCGAGTGGTATAAAACAAATTTTGTACTAGTCAATTTTGTGTGTAGTTGAGCGGTGGGTGGTAAAAAACCAAAGTGCCGAATGGGTGGGGGTGCCAACAATGGTGTAAGTGATAGTAAATTAATGATGGCCGTACCACAATGACCAAGATGCGGCCTTGATGCCTTTCTCAAGCTGCAGCTGTGTTAATACATGCCACATTGATTGTTCCCCAAGAGACGGCAGTGCTAGATGAGCCGGCGCTGGCAGGCTGCTCACTTTGAAATCACTTTCTATAACTGAGGCTCCTTGTTAAACACAAGCATGTCAGATCACATGCCACGGGACAGACAAACTCCAAAATAAGGCGACTGCAAAGCCCAATCATAATGCCAATCCGAGATCCCTTGTTATTGTGATGGGACAATGCACTGTGACAGCCAATCACAAGCAATAGAAACGCGGCCACCATGCAATATGAAATGCGGCAGTGTGGTTCATTAGCCGAATTGTCAGGACAATGATTGGTCGGACTTGTGGCTGAATTATTAACCTATATTTGATTTAGTCCACTTTGGTGTGCGACCACAATGCAAACATGTTGTGGTGTGAAATGCTTATATAATACGTTGAACATCCTCCAGGCCGCATGGCAATCGGACCCAGTTCTTCCTCTCCTCAACCACTGCTTTACCATTTCCACATCCTTACAGTCTATATGGCAACTTCAGAAGGTTATCAGTTCGTCTCTGCCTCATCCATTCAAGAGGACGTGTCAATGGCTATGTCCCTCACTGTAGAAGAAGTTGTTGCCCAGGCCGCTGAAATAATTCAAGGCTGGATTGATGGCTTGAGAAGCACACGGGAGAAGGGTGTATGGTCGGAAGCAGTGTCAACTATCTGGGCCCAGGTGGTGCGTGGAAATTTTATCTGCAATCAATCAACTCACTGATTAGGATATGATAGCGTCGGGTCGAGAATGTCCTGCAGGACTTACCTGCAGGATTCATTATACCGACTATCATCGTTGCTGCCGACCAGTTTATGGAGGCGCCAGAGGTGATCCTGTCGACAGGGAAGTGGCCTCACTTCCCAGACATTGTTAACGCCACTGACCACGATATCCGGGACCATCCCTGGTTCCAACTAGGCAAGCCACAGAAGAAGGTGGACAAGGGAAAGAGGAGAGCAGTCGAGCCATCGGGGAACAATGCAGTGGCAGGACCATTGGGGGTAAAGGAGACGGAGGTGCAAGGCAGTCGTGGCCAAGTAGGTGAGCCCAGCGAAACTGAGGACTCACAAGCAGTGCCAGAAGGAAGCGGTGCCATCGAGGATGATGAAGCGCCTAGGGGCCGCAGTCGCAGTCGCAAGCTGAGGAAGCGTGCCCAATCGGTCGCAACAATCAACAGTGACGGTGACGATGAAGAAGGCTCATCGCAACCATGGCCAAAGCGACCAAGGCCAAACGTTCGCAACATGCAGACACCAGACGCAGGCTATGAGTGGGTGGATGACAAGGATTGGTGCATCAAGTGCGTACAGTGGGATCGACGGTGCGCAGTGAACCCAGGCCGTGCTTGCTGGCAATGCTGTTGCAGCAAGATTGCATGCAGCATGATGATGGCAGTCAGAGCGAGGTCAAGGTCGCGCTCACAAGCACCGAGGAAACCGGCACCACGTCAGCACTCACCATCTGCGCCCTCAACGCTCAATTGAGGAAGATCACAGCATTCAAAAAGGCAACGTCAGACCCCAGCACCAGCGGCGGCCAATCTGCCCAGGAAACAAGGTAAGTCATTCATTATTCAAACCATTTAATATCATTTCTATTGATATTCCATGCAGTTTTTGATGGGGTACTGATCAATACTCCAGCATGGCTAGGGAAGACATCAAGGACGGCAAGTCCATCATCAACAGCCGCCGGCAGTGGCACGAACCCTCCCACAACACCGGGAGACAGTACAAATACCTCCAATGTACAAGATCTCGAGGAGGAGGTTGTCCGTTTGAGGGAAAAGCAGGCCGAAACAGAACGAAAGGTGGACGAAGCAAATGACAGGTTGGCCGTCACGCTCGGAGAAGTTGCCAGCTTACGGCAGGTGGTTGAAGCGATGCGGGAACAGATGTTCCCAACACCATGTTGAAGCAATACCTATATACGTAGAGGAACTGCTACTCCAACTCACCTGTAGGGTGGAGTGCACAACCTGAGATGGTAGCAGTAGCTGGTCAAGAGCTGTTATATTATATAAGCGATGAACACTGTTTATATACAACAAACATTGTGACACGTGACGTGTGACATGTAACATCTACTCTAAAGAGGACTATTACTAAGTCTACACTAATATGGGTCGCAGTCTTGTGCGCACTTCGTCGACGGTTTACACTGGGTGCACGTGCGACTTCCACACTCCCCCTCACTGTGCTGCACGTAGAGCACTTCAGCGAATAAGGCACTAGATGCTGCCAGAGGGAAACTGTAAGCCTAGTTGAGCTCTGAACTTCACGAATTTCTCACGGGGTAAGTTCTTGGTGAGCAGATCAGCGGGATTTTCAGCACCATCAATGAAGAATAGCTCCACGTTACCTTTCGTGACTGACTTGCTTATTCCGTGGTAGCGGATGTCAATGTGCTTGGAGTGAGGCTCCATTACAGGGTTGGATGCCATGAATATGGACCCCTGATTATCACCGCAAATCAGGATAGCTTTCAGCTTATAGCCAAGCTCACCAAGTAGACTCCGAATCCAGGTGACTTGGCAAGCGCAATCGCTCAAAGCCATGTATTCAGCCTCAGTGGATGAGTACGCAATAGTCTTTCGCGCACGAGAAGTCCAACTGATCAAGCCATCTGCAAGCTTCAGGTAGAAACCTGTCTGCGAGAGGCAAGAGGTAGGGTCTGATCCCCAATCTGAGTCTGTGCATGCAATCAGGCCAGCACCGGATCCACCATTGTACACTAGGGAGTAATTAGGTGTACCAATCAAGTAGCGACAGATATAAAGCACTTTGGACAGGTGGTCCTGGGATGGGTTCATGGCATGGTGCGAGAGATGGGTGACTGCAAAGGCAATGTCAGGCCTAGTGCCTAACATAAGGTACAGAAGGGACCCAATAACCATCTGGAAACGGGAGCGGAGTTCCGCATCAACAGGTTCTGTATTCTTGGCAGCATAGTAGCCAGCCGGCAGTGGGGTGCTTGCAGACTTTGCATTGAGCATGCCGCAGTGTTCAATGACCTTTTGTAGGTATGCGCATTGGTCCAGGTGGATAGCGCGACCTTTGCGAGTGATTCGCATACGGAGGAACTCCTTAGGTTCTCCAAGGTCTTGGCACTCCCATTTGCGCATAAACTGCGCTTTGATGGCATCAACAACAGCCTTGTTAGGGCCGCAGAATAGTGCGTCGTCAACGTAGATAATACCAATGACGATGTTGGTGCCTTTCTTCTTGTAGAAGAAGATGCCTGCTTCAGATTTAAGGCGCTCAAACCCGAGCTCTTTGAGAGACTCATCGAGTGTGCACCACCAAGCTAGGCCGGCCTGTTTGAGGCCATAGAGGGCACACCAGAGGCAGAGCACTTTGTGCTCTTGCCCGGGAACTGCAAACCCTTTGGGTTGTTCCATATAGATCTCTTCGTCGAGCTTGCCATACAAGTAGGCACTCCGAACGTCGAGTCCAGTGATATACCAGTTTTCAAGTGTGGCAAGCACAAGCATGAGGCACACTGTTTCAAAGCGCACGACTGGTGAGAAGACCTGGTCGAAATCTAATCCCTTGACCTGGGAGGAGCCTTTCGCAACTAAGCGGGCTTTCTTGCGGCCATCCGACTTGTCGTCGAAGACCCATCGGTTCTTAATGACCTTCCGGTCTTGAGGACAGTCAACTAGCTCAAAGACTTTGCACTTTCGCAGCACGTTGAGCTCTTCTTGGCAAGTGAGTCACCAGAGTTTCTGCTCAGCTTGGGGTAAGCGAGCGATGTCCTTGTAGGACCAGTTGTGGACGCTCTCATATTGAGGCTCGTGGGTTTCGAGGGCTTTGCCCATCAGGAAATGGACTAGGTTTGCTCCCCCTTCCTCGCACATCTTTTGCACATCTTCCTCACTGGGCGTTGCAGAGGTGTCGGGGAAACCACCAGGAACATGGTCTGGTGTGTCCGGTTGTGGGGGCCTAGGGGCCTCACCCACTGTTTCTCGCCATCGAGAGGCACTTTCAATATCCCGGAGTTGCTCAACGGGATGTCGCCGCTCACCATACACATTACCGGGGTGCAATGGCGCTCTACATTCACGTTGGGGGTGGGCAGGGATATTCACTGCAGGAGGTTGCGGCACATTCTGGCGGTGTTCAGCTCGGCCAGGGCGCTGCGGTGCCGAAGGTGGCGGGTTTCTTGCCGGTGAAGGCGTTCTTGGTGCCGGTGGAGGCACTGGAGATGGCGTATGGGGAGGATTTATTTGATTAGGCTCTTCCTCAGGAGCCTTGGGTTCCTCGTGCTTTGGATTGTCATCCTGCGCTTGGGGATGTGGGTAGCCATGGTCGTGTTCCACATCATCATCACTGTCGGTATCATCAGGGGGATTCCCTGGTCGATCAGTGGCTGGTTTCGGATTTACCCTTCTGAAAGGGTTCTCGAGAGGTTCGTGCCTGTTTTTGGGGCAGCGAGGGAAGTGACGCTCATCAAAGACAGCATGAGCAGCGGTGAACACTGCATTGGTGGAGCGCATAAACAAGAAATTGCGCTCATTGCCAGGGGCAACACTGACATAAGTCATAAGCTCCGACTTGGGAGCCATCTTATTCGCTCTAGCCGTTGCTGGGAGGTATACAAATGCTCCACAGCCAAACACACGTAGGTGGTCGATGTTAGGCATCTCCCCCTTAAGCATTTTGTGGGGGGTGCGCCATCGCAGGCGAGCTACCGGAGTACGGTTGTAAAGGTGAGTTGCATGAGCAAACGCAAATTCCCACCAGGAGTCAGGAATGCAGGCTTGATGCTGCATAGACTCAGCTTTATCCATGAGAGTGCGCCCTAAATGCTCGGCGCGGCCATTCTGCATGGGGGTTCTTGGAGCACTTTGATATATTTTAATTCCTTTCTCAAGGAGTGCTCAATCAAATAGATCGGATTTATACTCTCCACCGGCATCGGACATCCATCCAATGACGTGCATATCATGTTGGACGCGCACCATTTCAAGGAAATCTTTGGCAGCCGTAATCGCTGCAGCTTTGGAGCGAAGAGGCATAGTCCAGGCGTGAGAAGTATAGTTGTCATAGAAGGTGATAACATATTTGAATTTCCAGTACGACATAACCAGGAAGGATTTGAGATCAGAGTGCACCAGCTCAAAGGGCTTGGAAGCACGTCTTTCATTTTCTGGGAAAGCTCGATTGGGCATCTTGCCAAGAGCACATCCAGGGCAAACACAGTCCTCAGTAGGAAAGTGGATCTCCGGGAAGCACTGCATATGTTTTTGCGTGCGTTGGAGTACTTCCTTCGAGGGGTGCCCAAATCTCTGGTGCATAATGTCGTAATCGACTTTGCTCACGGAGGTGATGTAGTTAGATCTAATTATCGGGATAGATCTAATCCCGAAAATGACGTTGCGATCATCTTCTGGGTCTGGCCCAAACCATAGGCGTTCAGCTTTATGAATGAGGCTAATGCCTTGCTTATCACCAGTGACTTTGTAGTTACGCTGGAGCATTTCGCCCATAGAAATAAGGCGTGCAGTAGCGCCTGGCATATGGAGCACTTGGGTGAGTGTAATGACTTTCTCATCCCCTGAGTTGTGGTCTAGGCACCGGAGTAATACTGTGCCAATGCCAGCAATTAGTGCTACACCATTTGCGGTTTTGGCGTAGTGCGCTTGCTTTAGCGCATTGTAAGAGGCGAAATCGCCTATGTCACCGGTGAAGTGGCGTGATGTGCCAGAGTCTAGGAGCCAGAAGGCACCAGAAAGTTCACTATCGTCGACCATTTTTCCCTTACAGCCAGCACAGTGTGCATTATTCGAACACGAACAAATATATGCATTACTCGAGGAGACACGACATGACAAATTGTAGTTACTACTCGCTATATACAGTGACGGCGTAAAGCACACATGTAAAGGGAGTGTGTCAGTGTTGGTCAGCACGCATGCAGAAGGTACTTGCCTAAAGAGGCTGGCCTCCGCGCCCATCGCCATCGACGTCGCGTTGTAGCAGTCGAGGACCATTGCGTCGATCTCGTCGAACTCATCGTCGGCGAAGGGCTCATGGGCGAACAGTTCATCATCTCCAAGGGAGATGGCATCCTCCTCATACATCGTGATGCACTCCTCAAGGCGAGGGCACTTCAGCGAGGAGGGACCTGCCTCGGGCTGGTCCAGGTTCACACTCGCCAACGACACAACCTGGTCGAGGGTGCAGATGGTCTGGCAGGAGGGCTACCCCCAGACGGTGTGCCAAGTCGAAGGCCTTGATAGTATTTTCAAATGCGGGGGGCCGTAGTTGGTAGCACCAGGGGTGTGAGCCAAGGCACGAGGGTCAACGGTGGGCTCTGGTCCATCGTAGTGGACGTAAGTAGTGAAGGTGGCTTGTTGGGCGTTCTCGCGGCGAGCGCGAGCCTTCTTGCCACCACGTCGAGTGCGACCTCCCTGTCCTTGGGCAGGAGCATTTCCACTTGTACCGCCATTGGACCCGCCTTGCTGCTGCTGCTGCCTCTGGGGCTGCTGCTGCTGCTGGGCGAACTTGGGGTCAGCTGGCCCTGCTGGTAGCTCTACTCCGGTGGTCCATGTAACATGGCAGGCATTCAAATCAAGGAGGGGATCTATTGATAAGATGGTGAAGGCAACTCCCCGAAAGAAGGCCCATCATGGAAAAGCTCCTTCGAATGACACTCCAACCCAGTCAGCATCTATAGGATTAGAACAATCCCAACTGTTTCCAGATGATGGCCAGCCATACCTTTCCATGGATGATCTTCCACCCCGAAAGAGAACAGGTGTGTCAAAGAATCAGGTGTGTGATTTATTCCGATCCTGCACTTGCCATGTCCTCCTGAAGGCATAATAGGACAGTTACTTATTGGCATGGTTGCCATACAAGCAGAGGTACCTCCAGGTCCTTCTGGACATGGAGGCACCCCCTGACCCAAGGGTCTGCATGTTGTGTCAAGGAGATGGCACGTACAGATGTGCCGAATGCATTCACCGGCCCTTGCTCTGCAGTTCCTGTTGCAGAAAGGAACACAAGTTGCGGCCCTTCCACCGGGTGGACCAATGGAACGGTACATTCTTTGAGGAATCATTGTTACGACTGGTGAGTCACGAATTCTACTTGGCATACAGCAACAACTCATTTAGAAGGCTGGGTTGGTGGTACACCTCGGCCATGGTGGGGATCCGTGTCTGAATGGCGGGATGGATGGTGAGGACATTGCTGGTGATGTTGAGGATGAATGGGAGGATATTCAGGACCAACCAAGACCCCATCATCTTTCTGGAGGAACGGACAGGTCTTGCCTAACTGTAGTGCATACATCTGGGGTACATTTTTGCGATGTGAGGTATTGTAACTGTCCAGATGCAGGAGCTTTGCATCTGCAGTTGGTCAAAGCAGGACTCTTCCCGGCAACTACAAAGGAACCTAGGACTGTATTCACCTTCCAAGTATTGGATGACTTCATTATGGATAATGTGGAGTGCGGCACCTCTGCCATGAATTATTA
>Ga0307518_10002655_pt1 | contig 13016 bp, 9 predicted proteins | sample 25_EM_MG_FD_203889 | JGI IMG/M metagenome (GOLD analysis project Ga0307518, IMG submission 203889) | Populus trichocarpa ectomycorrhiza microbial communities from riparian zone in the Pacific Northwest, United States - 25_EM | ecosystem: Host-associated > Plants > Roots > Unclassified | place...
CCCATGCTCTTCATTGAAATGGGTCAAGAAATGGTGATATGGGTCGGGTCTCTTCCACCTGATCAAGGTCAGGGTTTTTCCCTTTATGTTAAAAATAAATAAATTAATAAAATCGGGTTCAAATCATCCCTATTATTCGAAAGAACATTGTTATATCGTTTTTGGGCTGAGTTGCTGAATGTTACTCGATGCATGCATGTTTATATTTCTGACAAGTAATTAAAAAGAATAAGAAGAGCTCAAATCCTGTTCAGATAAATCAATTATTTATACAAAAAAGGTTATAAGAATCCGTTTTTAATTTCTCCTTCGTCTCTAATTTAAATTAGTCACATTAATTTCCAATCCAAACTTTAAGACCATATTGTAAAGAAAAAGAAATTTAATAAATCAAGAAAATCAAGAACTCACCACCACAACACTTGAAAGCTTGTCCTTTAATTTTCGAACCAATGTTGCAAAGCACACTGCATAACTAGCAGGGATGGGAGCAAAAGCCATGAAGGGGTACAAGATGATTGTGTAATATTGTTCTATAAAAATTGTTGGCTATAAAAGGATTAATATAATTAAAATTTATAGGAATATCATTTCAGTTAATGATATCAATTAAATGAATTATTTTTTAGAATTATATTAAATGACTTTACATGAATTTGAATTTTTGTATTTAATTTTTTTCCCATCTCGGTTATGATAAAAAAAATGCAAAGTATCATCCAAACCAGATTTTCCTGATCCCTTTATTTATTTATTATTTGAAGATTTATAAGAAATAGAGAAAACTTTATAGCAAGCTGTCAAATCTAATTCTATGAAAAATTCAAAAAAAAAAAACTTAGGTAATTTAATCACTTGATCACCTTCTAGATCATTGTATCAATTGTTTTTACTAAAATAAAAAAAATTACCATGATCATTTTATATTTTAGTTGTTTTTAAATTTAATTTTTGTATTTTTAAAAGTTACAGTTTCCATCCTACACTTTACTGTCACGTAGCAATTTACACGCTAAATTATTCTATTATTTAGTTTATTTGACACTCACTAAAAATATAAACAATATCAGTAATAATTTTTTAAAATATTGTAAAAACAAGTAAATAATAAGATAATAAGAATAAATTTTTCTAATTTATTTTAATTAGATTGATTGAGTGAAGAATTAATAAAAAATAAATGAATTAAAACTCGATCAAATCGAGAATCCAGTTTAATAACCAAGCCTGAAATTTGGAACCCAGCCAAAAAGCCGAGAGAGGAAGACACAATTTCCACGGCACCAGAATTCTCAAATCACAACATCAAAAGCTCATCACCCGTAAGGCCGTAACGCCACCTGTCCAGGGTGCACCAATGATCTCGAGATATAGATTTACGTAGTCGTCTTATCCCAACCCCAAAACAACTCGCCAATATCTCGCGGGCTTACTTGTCAATCACTTGGTGACCCATTTTGTTACCAAACCCACCCCCATTCTCCCCCTTATTTACAATATCTTGCCATTCCAATCCTGGACCCCGCTTAACAAGCCTGACCATACCAAAATTATCCCTCTCCTAATTAATCGTGTACATGTCAGCATAGAATCATCTCTCTAAGCCCACATTCTGACACGTGTCGAACACCCACTAATCCTAGGCAAAACGTGAATAAAATAACAGGCATACCTACCTGCTGTCTTGTCTCATAACATGTCACAAAGCAAGTAACAATGTGGTTAGCTAGTGTTCTTCTTTGATCATCTTCTCTTCTCTATTAGTTTTTTTTTTTTGTTCATCATTAATCACCTTCTTTTTTCTTCGTTAATGGATTGATTTAATTAAGCTAGTGGCGGAAATTCTGCAGTTTTTTTATTGGTGAGTGCCTTTCTTTCACACCATATTCATTGTTGTTGTTGCATGATTATAATAATGTTAATTTAGTTTCTGATAATGACATTAGATTAGTCTTAATGACTGTTCATTTGGAACTTGGCGACCGATTATTTTTTTCGTTTTGGATGTTCTTGCTTGTTGTTTTGAGAAATGGTGAAAGAATAGGGAACCTGTCATCTATGGTTTCAGGGTTGAAACAAAAAAAGCCGAATTTCAGCCACGAGTTTTAGTGTTAGGTTGTGTAGTTAGGAGAATAATTCTTGGTAATTAGTTTGCAGGAGAAGAGGGAAGGGAGCATGGAATCTGTATGTGATTTTTGTGGAGTGGAAAAGGCAGTAGTTTATTGTAAACCAGACTCCGCAAAGCTGTGCGTGCACTGTGATGGATGCGTGCATTCGGCTAACTTTTTGTCGCGGAGGCATCGGCGTTCGCTGCTATGTGATAAGTGCAGTTCACTGCCTGCAGTGGCGCGGTGCTTCGATGAAAAGTTGTCTATTTGTCAAGGATGTGATTGCAGTGCAAATGGATGTTCAAGCTTGGGGCATCAGCTTCGGGCGCTGAATTGTTATACAGGGTGTTATTCCTTGGCTGAGTTTTCGAAGATTTGGTCGTCGGTTCTTGAGGGATCCTCTTCAGGAGGCTTTGATTCAGGATGGGATTCACTCAATTCTGCGCCAATAAATGAGAATTGCATTAGTAGTTGCTTGGAACAAAGGGATAATGAGGGGTCATTCGGCTTGTTTACTGGAAAGTTGAATGAACTAGAATCTTGTTCCAAGCTTGAGCCTTGGAGGGGGCCGCCGAGCATCATCATGCCGAATCCAAATTACATGCCTTGTTGTAGAGATCAGGTGTCTATGTTTCCAGAAGTGACAAATCTGCCGAAGGTAACGTTTCATACCGACAATTTTCGCTGATTGGAACTGCAACATAGATGGTTTTATTTTGGCTATTTTTTCTATTATACTAGCCCTTTTCACTAGGTTTTGTAAGCTGCTTAATTCTAAGGAAAAGCTAGTTAAATCTAATACAGATCTTTTCAATTCTGCAGCAGGGTTGCTCCATCTTTAAGGATATTGGACTTCCGGATGGTGAAGATCTCTGTGAAGGTCTCAACTTGGACGATATACCATTGGACTTTGAAAACAGTGACGAAATATTTAGTTGTTCAGAAACTCAAAGCAAATATCAGTTTGGGGATGTAGGAAAAGACTGCATGTTAATGGAGAAAAACTTATCAGTTACCGGGTCTAATGGTCCTATCGAGAATACTATAGAGGTTTTTTCTCTATAATTTTCTTCTACAGCTATCTTCAATTATATGTCTGTTAGTTATTCTTTCCATATCGCATGACTAATATGAGGTAGTCAGATATTGTTAATTTGCAGCATTATGCGACTACTTGTATTGAAACCAAACCATCGTTGCTGACTGCTACCTTTGTGTTGCTTTTTTAGGTGTCATCATCGGGACAACTGGAATGTGCTGCTTTCCAATCATCCTGTGTTTCTGGGCCAGCTAGCGCAATGCAGACCATAAGTGGTAATGCTAATTGCAGCATATTTACGAATCCCAGTTGCTGCAAAAACCTCAATCTAGGATTCCCTGCTGTTTCTGGACAAGTTCATTCAAGCATGTCTCTTCCACTATCCAACATAATTGGTGAAAGTAGTGCAGCTGATTATCAAGATTGCGGATTATCACCACTATTTCTGACTGGTGAATCACCATGGGAATCGCATTTGGATGCTAGCTCGCCGCAGGCAAGAGACAAGGCTAAGATGAGATACAATGAAAAGAAGAAGACGCGAACGTATGTGCTTGAACTCGTGCTTCACAAATTTTTGTGGTGTTTACTATAAAAAATTCTGCTTACTTTCAACTCTAAGAGATTTCACTCAATTGTGATGTTTTTGCAGTTTCAGCAAGCAAATCAGATATGCCTCTCGTAAAGCCAGGGCTGATACTCGAAAACGAGTAAAAGGTAGATTTGTTAAAGCTGGGGAAGCATATGATTATGATCCGCTTCTGTCAAGCAACTTCTGAGCCAGATTACCGAATCTTTTATCCCTTTCCTTACAAGAGAATACTGAAAAGTAAATAACAAGGTAATGAACTCTCCACTTGCTTAATGTTCATGCATAATTTTCCATGTATGCTATCTGTTTTCCTTCTGGTTTCCAATCAAGCTGATTTATTTTTTGAATGCAATGGCAGATCTTTAGCACTAGTATACCCCTGGATTGTTTGAGTTGGACAAGCAGATCACATTTCTTGGCAGCAAGTGAACTGCTTCAACCATCATTTTTCTCAAAGATTCTTCTACTGGAGATCCTCTCTAGCCTTTCGCCACCACCTCCACCATCTTGCCGTAGGGCAACACCCTTATTGGCAGTCAATTTTGGCCGTTGTAGATGCATATTATCTCCTAGTTTCTCTATTCAATGTAATAAATTTTGATCCAATTATATATAGTTGTTAGGTTCAAATAAAACCTTAACCTCAATTTATCAGAATAATAAATGTCAATTTCTACTTCTCTTGTTGTTCTTGTATTTAATTTGCTGCACATTTGCAGCCCCTAGCTTAAAACGCCTTGCTATCTTATTTGTTCATATCCAGAACTCTACAAGAAAGTTCCTGCAATGGGATGGTTCTTACCATTGTTAGACTCAAGCCATGACTAAAATGATATGAAAGCAAAGATGAATAAAGCAAGCCTGCTGTATGAAGTCCTTGATAAATCGTATCTATCTTCTTTGGGATGACAAGTTATCATGCTTTACGGGCTGCAATGTGGACCTTTCTTAGACACTAGCTAGTAGCTACAACATTATCAATCTTGTCTCTTGGACCACTGCCTAGACAACATAAGATGGCGCTCTCTGTGCTGATATAGCTACCACTCATCATCTATCCTTTGTGATGTAATGCCATTTCTTGTCGATAGTGCTGCTATTAACATCGGGTAGAATATGTTGCTTCTGCTTAATGCATTTTGCAACTTGGAATTTTCAAGGAAAATGCCACTTGAATCATTGTAAACAGTTCATTCTTTGTTGTCATGTCTGCTTCTCTTGCGTGAATCAATGGTCGAGACCATTCCTCTCCAAACCAACAAAAATGGAAGGTGTTTCAGCATCTTCATTACCACAAATAATTATAAAATTCCGGTTGATATTTTCCTGTTTAAAAAAGCTGAGGAAAAATAGATTACTACTGTAATGAAAACTTTGCAGGTAATTAGGCAAATCACTTGCATATGACCATCTTCATAGCTTCATCTTTATTATTCTGAAAGGTCAATCTTTTTACACAGTTTGCTACACGAGAGATTTTCCCTTACCTTTTGATCTAAATGATTACACACTATTTATAACCAAAAAGAAAAGTACACACACCAGAAAAACATTACTTTGGACAAAAAAGAGGTGATAAAATTAGAAAATTTCCAGAGAAAAAAAAAATACATTTTCTGATTTAATTTGATCTCTTTCAGAGGATTTCATGGAGACAATGATTCCAGGGTATCCTCTATTTCATCACCCATCTTTCTGTCTGTGTTTTTCTCCTCTCTTCCTTTTCCAGGATTCCAAGCAGCTGCTATGGTCTCTGTATTTTCTTGGATATATATGGTGGTGCATATAACAGAAAAATTGACTGATCAATTTTATCACCCACTTGCAACAATTCTCATATGCACCCAAAACCCTTCAAGTGACAGTTTTGTGTTCTCTCCATCAATAAATCTCAAGAAAAAAAATCCTTGAACAGCACCAGAAAACTAAAAAAAAGGGAAGAAAAAAGGGACAGAAAAGGTGAAAGAGAGAAGCAGAATCAAAGAAACAAAAAGGGCATTTTAAGTGATCCAGAGCTCTTCTTTTCAAGATTAGAATTGCACTGCCTTCTTTCTCTCCAACTCACAATAGTTGGAAGCAACAACTCAGTTGAAGCCCCTATGAGATATCTTTGTGTAAGATTTTGGCATGTGTTGCATAGCATGCATCTAACATGCCTTTGAGCTAGGAAATTTGCTCCATGCACCCATTTGTCACATTTTTGACATAAAAATGCATCATCTGCTTGACAATATAATGATGCCCTTGATCCACACAGCTCACAACAAACCAATCTTGAGGTTGCCTTAGATGAAACCACCTCTTCGCCACAAGAACCGCCTTGGTTATTTCTCTCCTGATGAATACCCCTACACATTTTCAGAATCTCTCTCAAAATGGAATGGACAAAAAGAAAGATGGAAGAGGGCCATTTATATAGTAATAATGTTCACCTTCATTTCCATGGAAGCAAAATTGTGTCCTAGAATTTTAGCATATGACATGAATGCCACTACTCGACAAAATGGTCACAATTTTTCCCTTTCTCAATGTCCTATCCTTCCCCATCAGAAGTTTCTGTCACCTTTACGCCTTGCTCAGAAACTTGTGGATGAGAAAAATAGTCTGAGAAAAGAAACTTGAGGTGGGTTCGATTCAATGCACCAAAGGGTCTATTTTTGTGATTAAAAACTAGAGAAAATTGTGACTCCACTAGAAATGATTGAAACTGAAAAGAGTACTAAACAAGATTAAGTAAGTTACAAGCTTTATGAGATGCTTGAAGGCAATTTATGAACCATGATCTTTGTTGTTGAGTGGTTACCAGGTCCATTTTTTGTTACTAAAGAAGGGTTTTGCATGGCCAGGAATTAAAGCCTCCTTGGAGGTGGGAACCTACCATCGATCATACATGCAAGTTCCTTGCATGTACAGAGGGCTCAAATTGATTTGTCTAGTTTTACTCTTGGGTCGACGGGGCATTTGGTCCTTCTACTAAGTTTTATCTTAGTTTGGTCCCTTACTTTCACTCATCTTGATGTGTCAATCTTCAGCTCTTTGTTTGTAGTTATTTGGTCCTTCTATCACTGACAACGTTAAATCACACCATTAAAAGCAACCATGACGTAAACTCGCAACATCTGCTCTGATATTTGAGTTTCAAATACATTTCATACGACACAATCACATGATTATCATGTAAACTTGCAACATCCATTGATGATTATTATGTAAACTCACAACATTCACTCTGATATTTGAGTTTCAAATACATTTCATACGACACAAATTTTGTACGATCATTATGTAAACTCGTAGCATCTGCTATGCCACAACCATGACTAAAACAACGATTTAAATCCATACAAAACGGTATGATTTAATGCGAGATGAAACTAAAACAAAACAAAGAGTAAGTAGGACAACATTAAGACACATAAAAGTAAAGAGACTTAAATGATACAAAATTGAGAATGGAGGGACCAAATCAACCCCCTTAAACCTTCCTCTTTTCGTATGGTACCATTTGTTTTCAGACCATAAATCACTGCTGGTTTACGTGGAGAGCTGTGACTGGATCGGATGTCCAAGTCCACAATTTTGTAAGGGTTCATGTATTTGTCCATTTGACTGGTTGAAACGTGAGAGTTTCAAGTTCTTATTTACGCCATCCAAAATCGAAGAAATGGAGAAAATGGAAAACTACTTATTTTTGGCACAATCAAAGATTTTTTTGTTATTGTTTTATGAAAAAAAAAAAAAAAAACACTACCATGTTTCGTTAAAAATAAAAAAGTAACTTAACTGATCAAACGTTAAGTTTGATCCTCCATAATCAAGAGTTCAAGTCTTCTTAAAACCATTGGAAATTTACATGATCGTTAATTTCATAGCTCATGAGATTAATTGAAATGCGCGCAAGTTGATTCTGACACTCATGTTAATAAAAAAATAATCTTTAATTTTTTAAAAATAAAAAAAAAGTAATTTTGTATTCACTATCCTCAAATAAAACAAAAGCATTTTTTATTTTTATAATGGCGAACAACAAACCCAAACCCAATCCCAAAGGTTGTGCCACAAATGTTTTTTGTGATTACGAGGATGCCAAGGTACTATGATTAAAATATGTTATCTAACCGACCTTAAAGCAAGAAAATAGAAAGTTAACATGTGTCATGTGCTCCAAGATGGGAACTTTTTCAAGGTTTTCACATCAAGCTTTCTCTGGTCTTCCATGGAGTCCTACTTGCTAGATGCTGTTCTTGTTGTGTGCTTGTGTTTTTTCCTTGTCCATTAATCTTAAATAAAACCAACCCATCACACGTTTTGTGGCTGGTAATTACTCACTTGAATTATTTAAACTTAATTAAAAAAATTCCTAATCACCCAAAAAAAGAATTAATCTGCTTGCGTAAAAGGAGAGAGTTGAAATTAAGGGAATGAAGGAGAGGTTGGCCTCTCATTGATGTGGATTAATACCTAAACATCTATTTTTCACTCCCTATATATCTCTTATAGTAGGTGAGCATTAGCCTGCATGTCTACGTTATCCTGACGGGGATTTAAATTATTTTAAAAATAATAAAAAATTTATAGATCTTGGAAAAATATTTTTACATTGTAATTAAACTTGAAATTATCTTCTATTGATATATCTCTTATTTATTTTAGCAACCATGGTGTTTTTAACTAGAATAATTGTTTTTGTTTTTTTAAAAATATATATTAATTGTTAAAGTAAATATTTTTTTATTAAAATTTAAATAAAAATTTATAATAATAATTAAAAATCATGTCAAAACTAAAGAATAAATAAATATGATAATTTCTTTTTTTTTGAAGTGTAAATAAAAAAAAACCGAAGAAGAAGAAAAAGCCAGCAAAAACTAGGCCCAATGTCTAGCCCATCATCAACAGGGCAGCTGAGCCCGCATGTCTAACCTGTATTTTTTATTAAAAAAGAAAAAGACATGTCGTCGATCCTAGAAGCTAGACTCCTCGACGGTTCCTGCATTTCGTTTCGTTGTTTTTCTAGAAGATGGTATCATATCAAGCTAGGAAGTAGGAAGCACGTAGATATTACAGGCCTCAGCAAGTATATATTGTTATTCAGAACCACTCTAAAAAAAGAAAGAAAAGAAATTATTGAAAAACATGGTCTAACACTAAACATAGTCTGGTTTGAAAATGTCAATGTTACTAGAACTCTCAAGTATATTAATTAGCAAGGAGATCATTAGTTGAAGCTTGCGCTGTCTTCAAAGTATTATCAGTTATCTTACAAGGCTTTCGAGTGACAGTGTAGGTTGTCGGGTATATGCTCTCAGCTGCAATATTAGCTATGAGATATATTCATTATTTTCATTGTTATCACTGCCACCACCTCCTCCTCCTCCTCATCTGGTCAAAACCAACTCAACACCAACTGAAACTAAAGATTCAACCAGTAATGATGGTAATATTTTGGCCCCGATCCTATATGAAATTTTGCATCAACTTGCTTTACTAATCATATTTGATGTGGTTATGTGTACAGCAATTTAATAAGGTTTATGTTATGGCTGTGCACAAAAGTTTGTGAAGGGAATAGGAACGGATGATGTGCACAAAATGAAATTTTGAAGTGCATCCACATAGGGTTGTTATGTGTTCAAGAAACTGCCGCTGACAGACCTTCAATGTCACTGATTGTCATGATGCTCAATGGTTACACTATAACCTCTCCAGCGTCATCGCAGCCTGGTTTTTATGTGTCAATGGAAAATTCTGGACCAGTTTCAGGGACAGAAGATTCTGGTTCAACTCAGTAGCCATTTTCATCACAACAATCTATAAATGGGGTTTCGATCACTGAATTAGATCCTCGCTAGTGGTGTGAAATTGCTATATGGAGACATTGCCAGTTCAGTAATTGGGTTCCCACGACTGGAATAGAGGTTATGTTTCTGTTAGTTAACAGAAGAAAATAGTGAATTCATGCTCCTACGAGGTGATATTTATATGGTAAATAGTTTTGATCGGTTTCACTGTCTTAAGCAAGATGTAGAGAGCATTTTTGGTTTCCTATAGGTGAATTGTATTTGCTATAATAAAAGTAATTTCGATAACCTTTTGTCTTACTAACAGTGCTTGATTAACATGCATAAAATGTTATCAGAACCAAGTACAAATTTTGCAGAATTTTCCAGTTGCAGAACCCGGAGAAATATATGAAATAAGCAAGGAAATGCTGCATATATAACAAGTCGAATGACCTATCTTCAGATTTTCATAAGCAGGGTTACTTAGTGAAAAGTTATCAGTAGACATTAAATCTTTCTAGTCTTTTGATTTTGAGATTCCATGTATGTTTTCCTCTTCTTACAATTGCATTCGTTTTGAAAATTCAGTCTCTGGAATAGCCCAGACAGATGGACTTGGCCAAATTGAAACTGCTACACCTGAAACATTTTACCGAGGTAGATTTCGATATGATGGCCAGATAAATTCTTTTCTCACAAACTCCTCACTTAGCCAATCATATGATGGGCTGTGTTTCCAAAAAGTCCCTGACGAGAATTGTCCACCTGCTTCACATTTAGATGCTCCTTGTCAGCAACATATCATCACCAGTTCCAAGTGTTAGAAAGGTCAATCCTCAACTCATCATGATTTAGATCAAATGGAACGTATGACAATCTTCCTGTCCACGTTTATATTCTGATATAAATGAAAACAAACTGAGCCCCGCTTCTGCGATGCTGATTTCAGACATTAGAGTACTAAAACATGAACTTGGTGTAGTTTCATTTTTTAAATTTCTGTCATTATTCCTCGTTGAGGTTTCAAAGTGGCTCTTTGTTATGTTATTAATGAATGTATCTGATAATTCTGATGATTTATTGATTCTTTGCATGTCTTTTTTGAGTTGGTGAATCCTTGTATGCTGACAGCTTCCTCTCTTCTCATTGCCCTCTTCTGATGATTTAAGTTGGTTGGAATGCTTGATTCAGAGGGATATTTACTGCCAGCCAAAGTTTCCAGCCCTGATTTTGATGCAATGATATGCCATAACATGAACAAGAGAGTGACATGACTACAGAGGAGAGTCAAAGTTTTGATAGTAATTTACATGGTGCCAAAGTGTTCTTTCTGTTAATATGTTACTTCCAGAAACTTGGTGAGTTTTAAATCGAATTTCATCCACAGTATGTCCCATTTTTTAGTATGTTATCGAGATTTGCTTCTCGTGTCTTAGCTTCCTGATGTTCCATCTTTGGTTAAAGCCCATGTTTTCATTCTTGGAGTACGATGTTCAGGTCTTTTTTTTTTACACGGTTGGTTCAGCTATCGATAGGCTCTTCCTTTGTTTTTTAATAATCAGCTATTGGAAAACCTTGATCCAGAACCTCGAGCTGGTATTCAGTGAGCCAACATGGACTCGGAGGTCAGTGATTTCGATGGATTTCCGGAATATCTATATATAGTTTTCGTCCGTCTCGTCTGTTTGAAAGGGGCATAGACAAAGGCCGATTTTGTTTTGGGACTGCAACAAATTTCCAGATTTGGTCGGATCCACGACCTATTCTCAGTTGGGGAATCTTCCTGCGACTAAGCTATTTGTCTGGCCAGTCGCTTCTCTGTGGGTTCTTGGGAAAGAGTCTCATCTAGGAATTAGTAAAAAACAGAACCAAAGAGGGTTTGGCAGGTCTATGGTGGCCGACGTTATTGGGGGATGTCACATAATTCGTGCGTTCTGCTTTCAAAGGGCTTTCTTTAATTAGTTCTATTCCACCGCCGGTCCTATCACTATCAGTAGTAAACACGAATTCCTTTATTCAATTTAGTTCTCCTCCCTAACGTGCCGATCCGGGATACTCCGAAGGGCGACTAGATCAGTCCATTGAGGGAGGCGGAAAAGGCCCATTTGGCACTCTTTGTGCCCGAACTATCTGGATGATGTTTTTTGTACCATTCTATTAAGTGGTACTGTTAATACCATGAAGATCGTGGTCGAATAAGGCCCATAAACATCTTTGAATTCCGTTCCGTCACCCTCTGCTTCTTACTCGAGAATGCTTCTTTTGATCGGTACTTAGCTCAGTTATTTCAGAACGCACCTTGCCTCAGTTTAAGTCTCTTTCCTCGTCTCCGGTATCTTCATCTCTGGCCTGCTCCGCATCTGATCAAATTCTGTATCTGCTGTTTGCTAGCAGCAGACTCTCCTCCTCCCACTCAACAAAGGGAATACCATCTGAGTCTATTTGTGTGGAGGTCAGCTTCACTATTTTTACCCCAGGTGAACCTTGTAAGCTGACATCCTCATTTTTCTATTGACTTCTTCCACAAAATTCACTGTTTGGGACGCCCAGACAGATGGACATGGCTCAAGACACTGCTATTGTACGACAAAAAGGATATTTGAGTTTAAATGTTAAGAGGATAGTTATAAGATACCACTCGAGGATTCACCCGTGCTGAGGCTTGAGTCACTAGTCCGGAGTTGACTCAGGTCAACCTAAACTTTGACTTTTGTTTCTTAAAAACTCAATATAACTTTGTTTTGGTGAAAAGAAGAAAGGGTTTCCACTTACCTTAACCTCGCCTTGACCCAGGCATCGAGTTAGCGGGTTCCTAGTATGATGCCAGGCAGAGCCGGATCTTATAATTATGGTCAGAAGCTGGTGAATATTTGAATTCTGTATATGTTTGATAGGTTCACAAACAAAAACTACTGGCAATATGCATAAGCTGATAGAGAAGTGTGAATATTTCTAATTATTCTGTGAGCAGACCATTGAAAAGAGTTGTTTCTAGATTTAAAATTGGCCCCAGTCCTTGGATTTTCTGTTTGTATCTATTCCCACCTTCAAAGAAAACAAATACAAATACACAGAGATTGGTTTGACTTAGTCAGAAAGAAAGTAGTTTACTTTCTTAGACATCTCTTGTGACTGATACAATAATACAGGTGAAATCCTTGTTCTTTCATAAGCTTGGACTTTCTTGAACAAAATCCAGCCCTCTCACCCTACATTAACCTCGTAATTTTCTTATTGAAACCCTTCAGAAATTTCATATATGTGTCTGGTTTAAGTTCAATATTTTCATGTCAAACTTAATGCATTTCTCATTCATTCTTCCTCTGCAGCCTTCACCGAACTGACAATTATGCAATCGATGATGTTAGATGCTAGTTTCTTACTCTTGGTTTCATGTATTCTTCATTTTTACTACCTTTCTAAAGGCCAAGAAGTTACATACTGTGATAATTCCATGAATTACACTTCTGGGAGTGCCTATCAGCAGAACCTAA
>Ga0307518_10002658_pt1 | contig 13009 bp, 10 predicted proteins | sample 25_EM_MG_FD_203889 | JGI IMG/M metagenome (GOLD analysis project Ga0307518, IMG submission 203889) | Populus trichocarpa ectomycorrhiza microbial communities from riparian zone in the Pacific Northwest, United States - 25_EM | ecosystem: Host-associated > Plants > Roots > Unclassified | place...
TCAATTTCATCCTCTTTTAGTTTTTTTTCTTATCGAATTTTATCCTTATTTTTTATTGCTATATTTTTACATTGGATTTTTTCTAGTTTGATTTTTTTTTTTACGATTTCATCATTTGACATTAAATTTATCTGGTGTTGAGCTTATTAATTGAGTTCAGGTCTAGAGCTAATGGGTTGTGAGTTTGATATATTAAACCGAGTTTGCTTAGTTTTTTTTCCTTTTTATTTCATCATCCATTATTTTTTTTGCTTTCTACGAGATTTTTCAGTTGTTTTGAGAAAAACACAGGTTGCCTCGTTTTTTTTTCTAGTCTTTGCTAGATCTAGCTTTTTAAAAAGAAATTTTTTAACTAGATTCAATTAATTTATTTCAACTTTTCAACATTAAATTTGTCTAGTATTACCTCGGGTTTTTTTCTCGTCTTTGTTAAATCTTGCTTTTTTAAAAGGGATTTTTTAATTAAATTAAATTATTTTATTATTTAACATTAAATTCATCGGATATTGAATTTTTTAGCTGGACCCGGATATGAAATTTGACGGGTCACGAGTTTGAGAGATTAAACAAATTCTAAAAGGTTCACTCGGATTTAGTTGTTTTTTTTGTTTTTTTTCAATTCCATCCTCAAACATTTTCTTGCATTTTTTTCTGCTTTTTATGAGATTTTCCGTTTGTTTTGGAAAAAAACACGGGTTACCTTAGACTTTTTTTTCCTGGTCTCTGTTGAACTTAGTTTTTTTTATAAAGATTTTTGTTTTTAAATTAGATTAAATTAATTGATTGAGCATGAGCATGAAATACTTGTTTTATATTATTTTTTAGTTTGTTTTTCTTCTAACAGCATAGGCATTTTTTTTTTATTATCTTAATCTTAGATTTTTCTTATCTTATATTTTCCTTACTTACTTGAAAACATTGACGTCACGCTCCTTACATTGTAAAAATAATTGACCTAGCGCCCGAGAGCCATCCAGCTAGTTTTATCATTGCATCTACATATTCCTTAATTTTCTCTTTCTTTCTCTCTTTTTATTATTAGAAAAAGACGCTTTTTTTCTTCTTCAAACCGCCAGAGGAATTAAGCGGCAAAACAAAAACCAAAAGCAAACCTTACTGTTTTTGTTTTTGTTTTTGGGCTCGGAAAAAGGGACCAAACACGGAATAACAAAAAAAAGGAAATGGTAACCATTATAATTATCATATAATACAACATCCTGTATATTAGACATTTTTATTGAAGAGGAATTAAAATATTATTTTTGGGACTTAACGTAGTTACTTAAAGTCATTATAATTAGTGCTATCAAGTTTATGACACAGAAAAATAATGTTTATTGTGTGATAAGTGCGTTCATAATAAATTTTATTTATAATTTAAAAAATACTTTTTTTTTCTTTTCTAAAGTAATAAAAAGCATAGCAATTAAGAAAATCATAAAGAGATTATATAGCATTTTAACGTCACATTAAATAAATCCACTTAACAGTTCATAATTATTTACTTGTTAATTACAACGTAAATAGTATTTATTTTTTTAAAGATAATACTGCACCTTTTGAGTTGTAATTAAACTATATTACAGTAACTATCAAAATTTTGGAATGATTAGTTATTAAATGATAACAATTTATAATTTAAAATAAATATAATTATAAAATCTTCAAATAACAATGTAACAAACATGATCGGTAATATTTTGGAAAACATAGAACACATCCAATCCCTTTACACTCCAGCCTAAATTCGCAGAATTCTTAAAATCTGGACAGAGAAAGTCAAAACTCACGCCCAATATATTAGGCCACGATCTCGTAGAAACCCAGAAAATCAAAGCACATGGCCCAAAATGCAAACCACCACACATAAGTTTATGTTATTTGAAACTTTAAAAATCCTGTTTTATAAATACATATCACTATATATATATAAACAAAACAAAAGAGATAAAGACAAGAAGAGCAAATAAAAAATCCTTAGAGGGGAGATACCCAGAGAGCAGACAAAAAAGAAAAAAAAAGAAGAGAGTCGTGCATCATCATCTTCTAATAATTATTATAATATTAAAATTCAATCCAGTCCAACTAGTTAACCCAGAATTAAAACTAGGCTGCGTTGAAGAAAAACAGGAGAAGAAAAAATTTGATATGACCTGACAATCTGGTTAAAAACTAAGTTGCAACCAGTTAATTTTTGATTTTTTTTACTAAAACGAAGTTGTTTTGAATTTTTTTTAAAAAAATTAACCCGGTCAAAATCCGGAACCCGAATCATGAACCAAATCGGTCTAAAAACTAAAAAAAGAAAAACTTAGCCCATTTTATCTCTTTCCCCTACTGTGGCAAAGAAAAAAAAAAAAACAGCCACCCAAACAACACCTTCCTGCAACGGCTCAAGTTCACCCGAGCAGGAGAGGACCCTCAGGAACAAATCTCTTACCTTTCTTTATTTTCCGTGCATAAACTGTTTTAAAGCATCATCCTCGCATGTTTTAGGTTCGACTTTCTTGCTCTTTTTTTACCTGGCAAATCAAAATGTTTGTGCAATGATTAGAGTAACTAAAAAAAAAGAAGGGATTGATACATGTTTAAGTTCCTTCGTGGAGTGACCCAAATTCTTTATTAACAAGTCCCTAAGTCGGATATACTTTTAATATAAAATGTCATTAGTAATTTACCCTACCATTTCAAAAGATATAAAATGGATAGTTAAACCATTTATGTTTCAAACGACAATATTAATTAGCACTAGAGATGTTTAAGAGCTTTTATTCGTATAAAACATATGCAAAAAGCTATAAAAAATAAAACAACGTGGCATGGTTCGAGGAACAAATTCAAGGGTACATAAACCATTAATATTTACATCTAAATTCATAGCTAATAATAAGACTTAAATGCGTTCTGAAATCATTAAAAAAACCAGGTTTGTTACCTAAAAAACTACAATCCAAAACCTAAGCCAAAAAAAACCTCCCGCACCGGCGCTCGTGTGGGAAAGAGAGATGGCGAATGCCTGAGACGAAGGGGACAACTGGGTTCGTGGTCGGTGATTAACATCATTGGTAAGAGAGAGAAGTCACGTCGCTGGAGTTTTTTTAGGGTTGCTGGCTGGATTTTCTTTGCATGATGAAGAGAGGTGAGGGAAATAAGGAAAATTGTTTTGGGGTTGTCGGCAAAAATAGAAAGAAGAGAAGAGAGAGAGCAGAATATGGCTAGTATTAATTTGACCATCTCCAGGAAACAAGTAAAGAGTAAGAAAATAAAAACTGGAATTGTAATTTGTAATGTAATGCAAAGGCTTCTTGTGGAGAGTGCTAGAGATAAGATTTCCTTGACTAAAAATCTCTAAATTTTATTTAAAAATATTTTAAAAATATAAAAATAAACAGTTTTAATAGTTAGACAAAAGTGATCACTAATCTTAAATTCTTAAAAATCCAAAACAAATCACTTTCACAGAGCGAAAGAGGAATAAAGAGAAATGATTACGTGGCTTCTCTTTAAAGGTGCTAGAGAAAAGGTAATATTTTTAAAAAACTCACAATATCATTTCAATAATAAATAAAGATAAAATAAAATAAAAATTTCAAAACCACTTATAAAACACAAAAAAATAAACAGCTCATGATATTTGTTTCAGAATCACTTGTTGCTTTTGACTCTCTCTTTTTTTTTCAATCTTCTATGGCTTTTCATTCAAAAGCATGGTTTCAAAGTATTTATTAATATTTAAAAACTAATATCACTCACAAATGATCTTACAGTTATTTTAAAAATCTATAATTTTATAACTTTTGACCACGATTGAAGAAAAAAAAGGAAAAGTCATATATATAAAAAATAAGAATTACAAAAAATTAAAACGCTGTCATTTCGTAAAAGTCATCTTCGTTTTAATTGTTCTGTTAATTGACCCACTGTGTTCACTCCAATAACCTAGATCTTTTATCGGGTAACGGGTAAGATTCTGAACCGAATTTGAACATGCACACGCACCGATTCAGAACTCCTACAGTTACCACAAGACGGTGCTAGGTCTACACCATCACCCCCTCCCTGCCTTGTTTAAACCACCGCCACCGATCCGAAAATAAAAATAACGCGAAAACCTCACTCGTCGGAGTTTAATATTTACCGCCACCGTCGTTGATTGCAGGGAGGAGAAAGAATGGAGAACAGTTTCAGAGACCGAGTTGATAAAATCTTCGGCTCTCTCACGCCCTCTTCTTCGTCTAAACCAGAACCTTCTTCGTCTAAACCACAACCTTCTTCGTCTCTCCAATCAGGTTTATGGTCTCTCACCGACGATGCGATCGAGAGGAAAGAGTGGAAGAGAGACGCTTCTTCTCTCTCTGCATCCTTCGATAGAGACGAAATACCCTGCGCCGCGTCTTTTGACAAGTTAAAAAAGGGGAGGAAAAAGAAGAACTTTGAGCTTGATGATGACATGGATGAGCTTGATGATGACGAAGACGATGGAGAGTTGAACCGGTCGGAAGATGGTTTGGAGGATTGGGAGATTCGATCCTCGATTGGTTTGGACCCTACTCTTGATAATGAGGTAGAGATTTTTCCTTCAGTCTGTCATGTTTTTGTTATCAATTTTCTTGATTTGCTCTTCTTAGACATCAGAGCTACGGAATTTGCTTGCTTTATTTTCTTCCCATTAACAAATTAGTTTAGGCATCCTAGAAAGTTTTGAGAAGACAAATGTGACAATGCAAAAATTCTGGCTATTAAAATTTCAATAACTGGAAACAGTATATCTTTGGATTTGTAGGCTTGGCATGATACTAGATCGAGTAGATTGCATTGCTCATGTATTCATTTTAGTAGTGCATAAATTTTTGGTTGAAAATTTTGGTCAGATTCTTATTTTGTATAGCATTATTTCGTGTGTGCGTGTGCGTTTATTGTTTCTTCTTCTTTGGCATGGCCGGCGAATGATGATCGAGGGACACTATGTTATTACTCTGTCACATGTGAAGAGAGCTCGGATTAGGCTAAGAGGCTGATTTTTTATTTTGATTTTGAAAACCATGATCCCTATTAATGGAATCCCACTGAACAAACTTTCTAGTCTGTTCAATATTTCCTTCTTTTTTATCCCTTCCAATTCTAAGAAATACAAAAGAACTTCTGATGCTTTAATAAAACTGTCAATTCTGCTTTGAGGTGAAACATACCGTGTAGGTGAATGAAGAAGTCAGAGTATCTTCATATGAAACAATCCCTAGAAAGCTCTCTAGGATAACCAGAAGGATGGAAAGCCTTTCCCCTAGTAGGAGTCTTAGGTCATGTATCAAATTCCTAGACTGGGAAGTCTGAAACTCCTGAATCTATTATATTTAGATGATTATGAATTGTTGGATTGTGAAAAGAAGAGAGACTAGAACTAATTTTATTCCTATACTTCACCGTCTTTCCTTAGATCTACTTGGTTTCTTTCTTGCTTAGCTGTGACCTTTAATGGAGGCTGACATATTACTGGTTTCAACTGATGCAGGAGGAGGAAGATGAGTATGATAAAGTGGCTGAGGGAAGAGAAAATGCTGGAGAGCGCATGTATATGAAGGATGTTACTGATCAAGGGTCTTATTTAAACTATTACAATGTGATTTCCAAGTCATTACATGCTAATAGGGATTCACGTGCCAATCACCTGGCAGCAGAAATTAGGCTGCAAGAAGATCAAGTTGAAGCTCAAACACTAAATTCTCACAATGATTGTGATAAAGCTATAGAATGCCAGGCAAAGGCATCCAACGAATGTGGTGGTGGGCAACTGAAGTCCATATTGAAAAGGAAACAGTATAATTCAGATTTCAAGTCATGCAAACGTGTCAGGTTTGAACCTGGTTGTGGAACTGTACATAAAGAAGAAGCATCGGTAGAAATTCAAGACGTTTCCATCAACACCTCTTCAGCAAATGATTTGGTTTCAGAAGATCGATCCTTCACTGTTCAGAATGCTCCTGGAGTTCCAGATTATTTAAGGAATCCTTCAAAGTATACCCGTTACAGTTTTGATCCATCCACTGAAGTTGATGAAAAATCCAATACTCGAGCTTATATGGACTTTAGTAAGCTGGTCAAACATTCTAAATCCACAGAATCAGAGCTGGAGGAACCTTCATCTGATCTTCCAAAATCGGTGACCTTTATCCCAAAGAAAAAGGCAGATGAAATAAAAGCTGTAACTAGTGACAGCATGGTTAAGCAGGATAAGGGACATCATAACGATCACCATGCGTATGCCCCAAACTTCCCTATTAGCATTGCAGCTGGGGAATCCCAAGAGTCTGAAGCTGGTGCTGTGGCGGAAAATGAACCAGAAAGAAATATCGTAGACAGAAATAATAGTTCCCATAAACCTGCTCGCAGGTATCGAACAAAGTCGAGCTCGGATGACTTTGATCCTTGATATATTTTGAGGTTTCTGCAGTCCTACTTACTAGATTTCACGAAAGAAATCTCATTGCACTTTCTTATTACCGACCTTATGCCTCCATAGAACCCTGTTTCCAGCAAGTTTTGGGCTGGCTTTTTTTCTACTACTATGCAGGTTATCATGAAAATTTGGTTCATACTGTAAAAGAAGGGGATAGTTAAGTATTTGCGTTTCCCCTTGAATGAAATCCCAAATTATTATTGTACAGGAGCGGATCTCTTCGCTTGATTTATGTTGTTCTGTTGGAATGAAGCTCCTGCATCAGCAGATTGCAGGTGTCGTCTGCTTGTTTTTATTTCTTGATGATCTGTAAAATTTCTGCAATCCGACATGTTAGATTTCTGCATAGAGATCTCATTTTGTTTTCCATAGTGACTTCATGCAATTCTCCTTAGTTTTGTTTCACACGATTCCAAGCCTGGCTGCTTTCCCTATTATGCAGGTTTGTATGATAATGAAGATTTGGTTTACAACATATATGATATCACAACTCATAATGTGCAGAAGCAAACTCACATTTCATTATTTGGTTTATGCATGTCATGATGGAAATTCAGCTTCGACGAGTACATTTTTTAATGTTGCTGCATCACCAAGTTGCAGATGTCGTTCAAGCCTGGGTGGTGCCATTTTTTGCACTAGTGTGAGAATGTATGCTCCTTGTCAGTTTAAATTTTCTGGTAGCTCTTCTGGATCGAAAACCATGGCTTGCGTTTTCTATTCATTGGCACCTAGGAATAACAGGAATCTCACTCGACTTGTGAAAAATAGCAATATGCTTTTTCGAAAATTAGCAATATATTCCATCGACAGTGGCCATCTGGACCTTGTAGATATCAGAAAATACCATCTCACAATTGATTTACAAGCATCGGTAGAGGGCAAAAAATTCGAAACAAATATTACTTCGACAATTTACATAGAGTGGAGGCATTGAAAGGCCTGTACGAGGAACTTGTCCATTTAAATGACAATAGAGATCGCAATGCATGTAAGGAATGGCCTTCTGTAGCTTAAAATAACGAGTAACCTGTACAAATCCCCAAACATCCAAGTCATAACAATAAAGAAGCAGAAATGTGGTGGTGTATATGCTTATCTCTGAGTTTATTATCTACCCAAGGACCCTATGGCCTATAATGGCACTGGAGCCCAAAAAGGTGGGGAACTGTAAGGAAAAATAGTAAAAAAAAAAAAAAACAAGGTGTGAAATGAGGTCCTAAGATAAATCATCAAAATCAATTCACCAATACTTCACCCCCCAGCTAAATCTATGGAACTAGGAACTTTGTTATGTACACATCACCTATCTGGCTTTAGCTACAACTTATCAGCTATTTTCCCAAGGGCATCCGCAAGCTTATTAAGAACAGCAACCAAGCCATCTGCATGGTCCTTCCTCTGCTCCCGGTCCAACTGAAAATTGGTGTTCTGAGCTTCAAGCTGAGCGGTCAGCATCTTGCCATTCCTTTCCAAGACATGAATCAAATGGCTATGTGAGCTGATGGTTTCCTCACCCCCATCTATTGCAAACCGTTTTCGTTTCCGATCCTCATGTGAAGCAGAACCCATCTCAGGATTTGTAGAAGGTCTCTTATCATTTAGTGAACCTGCAACGTGCAAAAAAAGATGAGCACATTTCTCTGCATGTAAAACAGGTCTACGGTGAAGTTTCAAAGACCAAGCCAAGATGCAAAATGGTTAATCACCAACTTTTTCTCAAAACCAGCAAGAGAAAAAAACCCTGAAAGTTTCATACAAATATACATCAGTGCTGCTCAATTGACTATTTTGATCATCGAAGCAGCTCAGTTCCGGGGAATGGAAAAATATACAGCGCTCTAACCTACACACTGGTGCAGGTACACAAACTCTAAACAAGGAAGTCGATTTTTTTTGACAGACTACGGTTGTAAAAGAACCACTTTCTATATTGAAACAAGAATTCCACAGAAACTTTCCCGGTAATAAAACTTCACGATATATAATGCAATTAGTTGTGACAGCACAACTGAAAATTAGTAGGCAACAAAACCTTGGAAAACACAAATGACATGAATTAAAGGCAGATTGTGACAAACTGATCTAAAAGTCAACTCGAAGTCCGAGAAGACACTAAAGATCACGGGGTCACAATCCAGCCATGACTCTTATTCCACATGATCATTATTTTTTCATTTGAAACAATCATCCCTGTTCAGGTATTCGTCACAAAGAGTCTGCTACGTATTCATTCACATAAAACATAGTGACTCGAAAAAAGAAGTCGTCCTTGCTAAAGTACATCTAAGATTTAATTAGCGCTCGTCCTAACCACATAGTCCGGTGGAAGGCTGGAGCTACGACTCCACCTCCACCTCACACTCAATCATGAATAAACTTGCAGTAAGATCAGTGATTCCATAAAAGAATATGGATTGAGAAAGAAGCACAAAAAACATAGCCAATATGAAAAATAAACAACCATCAGACCAGAGCATTCATTACCTTGAGCTTGACTTGCTTGTGGAGCTGGTTGGTACTGTTTCTCTGTACACGACAAGAAGCCAAACAAAGAGCTAAAAATATCAGCAACTATATCATTTCCCCCGGTTAAAAACTGACAATCTGAAATCTTTGTTATGGATAATAAATAAATAGAAAAGAAAAGGTTTTTTTTTTTAATAAAAAAAAGTCCACACAAAATGGCCCGTCTTAAAATCCTACCGCCAACTTCATAGCATCATCATCTACCACTAAAAATCTCAAATCTTTAGTAACCAAACAAAATTTACAGAACCAAAACCACAATTATTATATAAACCCAGAAACCTCGAATTTCCAAAAAAAAAAAACCCTCCAACACCAAAAAAATTACCTGAAATCGGCGTCGGAATAGCAACCGCCGCCTTTATCGGCTGCAACTCCTTAACTACCGCCTCCGGACTCCTTCCTCCTTCCTCTTGCTCAAAATCCGAAAACAACCCATCCTCCGCCGCTGCACTCCGTCCACTATCAAAAACCACCCCCTCCGCTATTGTCTCCGCCTCTACCGCCGCCGAAGATGGCGCCAAAGCTAGTGCCAATCCCTGGACCGTACCACCACCACCATCGAGTATATCATAGACCTCCCTATCAAAAAACCCAGGCAACTTCTTTTCCCTTCTCAAATCATTCCTCATGAACCAAAACGACTCCGTTTCATCTCTTATTGAAGCCTCCCATTCCTTTATCTTCTTATAATCACCAGCTAAATTGCTCCATCTTTTGCGACACTGAACCGGTCCCCGGTTCACCCCATGTTTTTTACAGTAAGTAGATACTGAAGCCCATTTTGGTTCCACTTGACCCGGCCCGATGCCCATACCCGACGCCCGACCTCTTCGGACTCTGTTTTCTGCCACTCTCTTGCCCTGTATGAGTACTAGGATTTCTTGCCGGGTCCAACGAGGGAGTCTCGGTGCTTTGTTCCCGTCATCTCCGCCGTCACGGATGCTGGTGTCAACGCCGTTAGTTCTTTCGCCGTCAACGGAGTTTTGAGTTGGGGTTAAGTTTAATTGCTGCTCTAGAGCCATAATTAAAGAAAATAATGAAAGATGTATTTTTTTTTCTTATAATTTCTCGAAAGGCACGTGACTTAACGGAGGGTGGGGAAGTAACGGCGTTCTAAGGAAGAGCCGTTACGGCGTTTAGAGGAGGAGGGGTCATCAATCGCTCATCCTCCCCGTAATAACAGAATTGAGAGGAGAGAAACTGAGAGAGAGGTTTTGCGTTACGGGATTGGTGTGGTACTTTTCTCCCTCCCTCTTCTCTCTCTCTCTCTTAATTTTTTATTATTTACTACAGAGGTATTGACCGAGTAGTGCCTTTCAACCCCTAATTAAGGGTAGTCAATTGGGTGACTGATCAAGGGTTATATCTGTAATTTCTCAATTAATTAAGGGTAGTTTGATAAGCTTAGGGTATAGTTGATTTGGACAAGGGGTGCCCTTCCTATTAAGTACTTTTCAAGGGCCCATTAACAGGTCATTATCTTCGAGTAAAATATGATTAATTCTAACACGTTTTATTGGGCCACCTCTCACTTGCTACGTATCTTTTTTTCATCAAAAATGCGTTGATTCTCTTGCCCATGGTTTCGCAAATGCTCTTTAATTAATTAACATTTTTGTTTTACGATCAATTAATAAATATCTTAATTTAATTGGAGAGAGATCTTGAGAGAGAAAAAAACAATCCCTACTTTTAAAATAAAATATAATTATTCCCTGAAATTTTTCTCTACAAGTGCAAAAGACTCTACTTTTTTTAGTTTCCTATTCAACCATGGTGTGGACTAAAATGCTGATAAGGGCATCCTACCCTACCACTAGAACAGATCTGTCAATCTCTACCCCTCTAATCTCACTCAATCTTTTCCCCTAATCTTTACTTATGAGCATGCCCCATAATTTAAAGCCACTTTTTGCTGGTTAGATTTGGAAGGAGAGAGTTTCATTTGGTGCATTACCTCCTTTTCCTGCCTTTCTTTTCTTCTTATCGTCTTCCTGGCTAATTAAATGAATTAACCCATCTGGTTTCTTGATGAACAATATATTATACAAGTGTTTGATTGTAGAAGAAAGCTTCTTCCACATAGGAGGGGCAACGCAAGGATAAGGGGGTTAGTGAAGGGTCACATTCTTCCTGCGATGCAGTGGGGACCAGGTTGATGATCGATCATGGCCCCTCCATTTTCATGGCCTAATATGTAATATGAAGAGAGAGCCTAACCTATAATTGCTGCGTTTATTGGTTGATCCTCTCTGACTATATATATTTTTTTTCTCCTGTTTTTGGTCCTCTGGTTGAAGGAAATGGTTAGCAAACTTCATGTCAGCATCCCTCGAGCATGTAATTGATATTTACTGTGCATGCACACGATTGGAACACGGATGGTTTGTTTAAAATCTAAAATAAAAAAATAAAAAAATTATGTCAATATGATGTACTCAGTGATATCAAATTGGGTCTAAAAATATTTAGACCTTGTTTTAACATCTTTAGTTCGCACAGCTAATTTCTGCTTTATTCAGACCTTGTTTTATATTATTAAGTGGTTGGGAGCTCTTCAGTAACTTGCATTTACATGACCTAATATCTCTTTGATCAACCTATGTATATGCTTCGTTTGAGGATCATTAACTTGTAGTCAAATATATCTTATGTTATGTTCATTCTACATCTCATTTTGACTTATCTTTTAATGTCTATTAGAATATCTTGCTGTATGGCTTTAACAACTCTAATTGGTTGGTAATTTCGATAATTAAAATTCTATGAGTTCTTATTCTATCTATCTTGATCGTAACCTTATCTCTTGAAAGTCTAGTAAGTAGAAAATAATTGTTCGATCTTCTATGATGTAAGACTATTGCTCAGTTACTTCTTCTTATTATCTGAACTTGGTTGTCTGTTACTTTTTCTTTCTATTTTATGTTATGATAATCTTGGAACATCTTATCTCATAGCTAATTCAGTTTTTTATTCACATGAAATATGTTAAAATTGATTATTTTGTTAGTTATATGATTGCGTAAGGAATTGCAAGCTTAATTTATAGCCATTAATGATTTGATAGATGATGTTCTTACCAAACATTGAGTTTTGTACATTTTGCTCTTTTTATTTATTTATTTAAGTTGGGTGTGTACTCTCACTCAACTTGTAGAGGCATATTAGAGCCAATACTAGTAAGGAGGTCTAAAAGATTTCTCCTAACTATACAAGAAAACATATTTTCCTTGTTTTGTATATTTTTAATTCTACTTTGAGACATACTTTTCATGTTTTGTATTTTTCATGTTTGTGTTAGGGTTAGCGAATGAGCATGCACATTTATAAACTTGTAATGTATCAAAAATAGATTAAATTTAATACAAAAATTCACAAAAAAGAGCCAGGCAAATTATTTTCTGCCAAATTCTCTTCTTTATCTCCCTTCCTTTTCTTTTCATTCCCTTAATTTTAAACACATCAACTTAAGAAGAAGAGTTGCACCTTCATCCAAGGATCTTCAACCTCATCACAACACAAAAAAAAAAAACACTGATTTATTGATAAAAAGAAAAGTACACGAGCATGAATTAACTATTTTTAATGATTATACTTGTTTTAAACTAGTTTCTGGATTAAAAAAATAGTAAAGTCTTTCTCAATTTAATTTAAAGCTTTCTAAAACAATGTTAGATATTGCTTGAAAAAATTAAACACGTACCCGATTAGATTTGATGCAACCAGCGCAATCACATGATGTTTTGGATGACTTAATTTCCACCTCAAGGCTGATGAAATCATTGTAAGAGATTACAGTTACCTCACGCAAATGGCTGGTTAATTAAGCAGCATTCTAGCTATGGTCACATGCATTGTCTAGAGTAATCAACTAAAGCCAAACAAATTATGCTTAATCCTTGATTAGACCATAGGACCACTCCATGATCAAGAGTCCCAACAATTTCTTGAACAACTCTTGGTCATTTTTTGTGGCTTGTGGGACTGACAGCAGGTGTGGGTCCAAAATGGTTTCTTAATCAC
>Ga0307518_10002659_pt1 | contig 13000 bp, 13 predicted proteins | sample 25_EM_MG_FD_203889 | JGI IMG/M metagenome (GOLD analysis project Ga0307518, IMG submission 203889) | Populus trichocarpa ectomycorrhiza microbial communities from riparian zone in the Pacific Northwest, United States - 25_EM | ecosystem: Host-associated > Plants > Roots > Unclassified | place...
GGCTGCTGGTAGCGCTGGTCCATCAATCCCTCGCATCAATACTACTGGCAGCATGTCACTTGACCAAGAAGTGGACATGTTTGACCAGCCTGCAATGGACGTGTTTGACCAGGGTGCAGATGTACTTGACGATAGTACAGAAGTAAGTCAGGTACTCTATTCATTGCATATCATTGACTCACATCACTAGCAGCTTGGTGCAGTCCCAGGGCCATCTTCGTTACCTCCACAAGTTGTTTCACAGCGATCAGGTCGCCATCTTCGTATGCCAGCTCGTTTTGCTGACTTCCTCCCTGGAAGTTCCACCCACCTCACCCATATGCCATTGTCTGCTCGCCAAGAGCAAGCCCGTCTGCCACCGCAGGCACCTAATATGCCGATCTCATCCTCTCCGCCTATTTCAGATCACTCATCGAGCCAATCCAGTGAAGATCCACAGCCAGAGCCATTCATCTCTGAGCCAAGCACATTTGGCCTTTATCGCACGTACATCCACCAGCCGACATTTGTTCCTCCTGATACCTTGGCTGGTGCTTGCGATGCACCCACTCTACTAGGTACAAGTGACACATCTAGAGGAGTCGTGCCACCCCAGTCTGCCATGGGACCTGGTGAGGGAGCAAATGCGACAGACGATAATGATATCTTTGCACCGTTCACAAACCCAACCTGTGGACTGCTTATGGCATGGCAATATTCAGGTACGAATCTGAAATCTGCAACAGAACTCGATCGGCTGGCGAAAGTCCAACAGGACCCACTCTATGATGCCAAGGATCTCAAGGGCTTTACTCATGCACGTGAGATGAAGCTCCTCGATAAGTATTTACAGACACAGAACAATCCATTCAACGAAGAACATGGCTGGAAGTGCTCATCAGTTTCATTTCACCTTCCAAAGGAGAAGACACGCTTCGCTTCAGAGGAGGACGCTCCTACCATCACAGTTGATGGTATCTATCACCATGATCTCACTGATGTCGTCAAATCGGCATTTGAGGACCCTGAACTAAGTGCTACGTTCCACATGACTCCTTATACTCAGCATTGGAAAACTGCTGATCATCGGACTGTTGATGTCTTTTCAGAGTCCTTCGCATCACCTGAGATGGTCGATGCACACAGGGAGGTCAACGCACTGCCACGAGATGAAGGCGACGATCTTGAACGTGTCGTGGCTGGACTTATGGTCTGGTCAGATTCTACACATCTCACAAGTTTTGGTGACGCTTCCATGTGGCCATTCTATCTTTTCTTTACCAACCAGTCAAAGTACACTCGGTGTAAACCCTCAGAGCGGGCGTGTCATCACGTTGCATACATCCCAACAGTTTGTACTTGCATTCCTGGCACGATAATAAACTGATATCACTAAAGTTGCCCGACGACTTTCAAGAGACATATGCATCTCATTTCGGCGAAGCGGCAACAAGCGAAACATATACTCATTGCAAACGAGAACTCTATCAAGGTGTATGGGACCTTATCCTCAACAAGAAATTCATGCATGCATACAAATATGGAATTGTCGTACGTTGTGCTGACGGGATAGTACAGCAGGTATTCCCTCGTTTCTTCAGTTATTCAGCTGACTACCCTGAGAAGTAAGTAATCTATTTGATGGTATACATGATATAGTGATCTCTGTGTGCTATTACAGAGTTCTGATCGCTGGCATCAAGTTCCTGGGTCACTGCCCTTGTCCTCGGTGCTTAGTTGAAAAATCCAACCTGCCAAACATGGGCATGGTGCGAGATATGAGGCGCCGCATCAAGAAGCCAAGGGTTGATGATGAAGACAGGCGCCGCCATATTGCAGCTGCACGCCGCCTGATTTTCGAGAAAGGTGCTGCTGTTGATAGCGAAAGAGTCAAGGCACTTTTAAATGAATTCTCGTATGTACCCACATTTGTGAGTGCCAATTATGTTGTACACGACACTCCTTCCTGACAAAACCCACAGAATGCGTTCTCAGACCGGCTCCATCAATTTCGGATCAACTTCTTCAAATTACTTGTCGTCGACATGCTTCATGAATTTGAACTAGGAGTCTGGAAAGCAATATTCACACATCTGTTACGCATTCTCTACGCAGCTGGCAGTCGGGGGATCCAGGAGCTAAACAAAAGGTATGATATTGAATGATCAAAACATCACGCTTGACCTAATGTATACTTAGTTATCGTGCTGTGCCGCCTTTCGGAAGGGGGACAATCCGCAAATTCAACCGAAATGCGTCAGCAATGAAACGCCTTGCTGCGCGTGATTTTGAGGATTTGCTACAGGTTCGTGGATTGAATTTGAGCATCAACAAGCAGCTTAGCATATCTACAGTGTGCCATCCCTGTGTTCGAAAATATGCTTCCTGATCCGCACAATAGCACTATTCTCAACCTACTCTTCGATCTGGCAACTTGGCATGCATATGCCAAGCTCCGTTTACACACATCTGATACGTTGTCATTTTTTGATACAGCAACGCTAACACTTGGCAACTCGGTGAGGCAGTTTGTTAAAGTCACATGCAATGCCTTCGATACTCGGGAATTACCACAAGAGACAACAACCCGTGGTCGTCGAAAACCTGCGTTTGCAGGTTCAAGCAGCGGACAGGCCGGCACGTCCCACTCGACAGCCAAGCGGAAGGTGCTAAACCTTCAAACCTACAAGTATCATGCACTGGGAGACTATCCCAATGCAATTCGTCAGTTTGGGACAACGGACAATTACTCAACACAGACAGTAAGTTTACCTTCTGTCGTACACAACTGATTCTGACCATCATCCTTTTTCAGGGAGAGTTACAGCATCGACGTGTCAAGAGACGATACCCACGGACATCAAAGACAAAGGCAACAATGGTGGGCTCGATGACTCTCCTTGAGTCACGGGAACGGTATTTGCAGCGGTTGCTGGATGCTCGGGTTAGTGAACGAACAGCCCAAGATGGCCATAGCAATCGGACAAGGCGGTTACGAACGTCTCCATCCGATCATTACCATATTGCAGAATCCTCTCGAAAGTCCCAAGACATTACTGCTTGGCTGAGTAGCCTAGAAGGGGATCCAGCAATAGAGGTGCGTAGGCATTCATTATTGCCTGAGCCTGTGTCGAACTCAGGTACCACAGAATTTTCTTCCACGTCTGAAGGATCACTTACTCGGGCGTATTCTTGGACATGCATTTGATGGCGAGTCACGCGAATTCTCTGATGAAGACAGGGACAACCTTGTCATCGTCAATAATCTGATGTTCGAGCACAGTGTGCTACGTGTCAATTACACAACCTATGATCTACGTCGCGAGCAAGACTCAATCAATCCACGAACTCGAGCAGATATCATGATGCTCTCCCACGAGACAAATGAGTTCCGCCACCCATACTGGTATGCACGTATTGTTCGCATTTTTCACGTCAAAGTTCGCTACTTTGGACCGGGTTCGACGAACCATGAAGCCAAACGAATGAACGTCTTATTCATACGCTGGTTTGGTCGATGTGTCAACTCACCTGCAGGTTTTGTGGCACGTCGCCTCCACCTTGTTGGTTTCATCGAGGGAGATGATCCCGATGCCTTTGGCTTTGTGGACCCTGATGTTGTGCTACGTGGTGTCCACCTCATCCCTTCATTTGCACACGGTCGCACCGATGAATACCTTGGACCTTCGTTCGTGCGTGCTGAAACAGAGGACCATAGAGATTGGAAATATTTCCATGTTAACATGTGGGCCATAATTTCTAACTGTATACTCGAAAATTACTGACATGGCACGGCTTGTAAAATAGGTTTGTTGATCGAGACATGTTCATGCGTTTTCGAGGCGGAGGAGTCGGACATGTTGCATCCCGCGAGTGGGATGAGTTCCTGCAATCTGATCGCCCAGACTTCCAACCCAACAAAGACGAGCATTTCAATACCGAACGTCCAAGTGATGGTGGTACCACAGCCATGGAGATTGATGCAGATGATGGACCCTCAGACTCGGATGTGGACTCGGATGTGGACGATGGCAGTCAGGGAAGTGATAACGAAGAGATTGTCGAAGATGGCCTAGTTGCTGATGATGGGGAGGAATTGGACGACTGTATTTACATTGAAGAGGGTTATGGAGCGCCCTGACACCCGCAGGATAGATACTTACTTGCACAACCGACCGCTCGACACCAACCAGTTTGAAGAAATCCTCGTGGATGAGCGACCACTATGTTGGTCCAGATACATGATATTATAATGTCAGTATCGTATAGTTAAATGGCTATATTGTAATATCGCACCGATGAAGTGTATATCGTGTTGTTGTGGACGCCAGGACGTGCGATCGTAGACAGGCGGCGTTGGTGCATCGCCGACATGCTCCCAGATTAGTCATCTGGCCAAGTTTCGACGCGGCCAACGCGTCGCTGACTCATCTTACCAAACCGGGTAATCTCGCGTTTCTGCAATTTTGGTGATCGGCGGATACGGGGCTCTGAGTCTTCGTAAATAAAACGACTCCCAGACTTCTCAAGAACATTGTAGTCGGTGTCATCGAGGTGCCTTGCCTTCTGTCCTCAGTTATGACACTACCCGAAATCTCCGACGAGTTCTTTGTGCGGTTCCCGCAGATGATGGAATCTCACAAGGATGTTGTGGAGACTCTAGCAGATCATGGTTCGGACACTTTTCCTGGCTGCGTCCATGCCGAAGCCATTCTGATGGGTCTCTTGAATTATTGTAGCCATTATTCGGCCCACGCAAGCCAAGGTGTGGGGGTTCAGAACCTGTGGATAATGCAACAGGTTGTCCAGCCAGTGCGTTCCTTTTGTCTTTTGGTATCCTCCAACTAACGTTCAAAGGAGGTGGCAGAAGCTGGGGAGACTGTGATTGCTGTTAACAAGAAATGCTGCTGGTGCTGCGATTGGCCCAGTAAGAATTTAGAATCGCAATTCACGCTTCCTGGGACGCATGGCGTTATGTATCCGTGGGACCCCCCAAGAGTTGGTGTCAGCGAAATAGTGCTAAAGAAACTGGAGGATGAGCTGTGGAACAAATTGCATGAAATGGTATCAAACTTACTCCCAACTTTTATCAGCTCCGATGATTGGGCGAAGTGCCGTCCACTCCCCTCCCCAGAAGCTATGTTGTGCAAGCTTGAATTAGTTGCACTTGTACGGTCACGGTGTCGGTAGATTAATCTGGAGGGGCACGATACACGGGACATCTCACTCTGTGCCAGGCGTGATCGGGTGGCACTCCCTTTCATGTGTTACCTACGAGGTGTGCGTCATACCTCGCGTCATATTGTCTGGCGAGCGGCGGTCACAAGGAGTCGATCTCCTTTCAGACTTGTTCCCTCGCATCGCCAGGTGAATTCTCTCCTATTAGGTATGTAGCTCCCTTCTGTATTTTCTTTGCATCACCAGGTTTCTTTGCTTTATATTATTTATTACTGCTCTCTGAGCTCACTCAATGTCATCTGCTGAAAATGTCGTGGACCCTATGTCGTCAACCTCAGAACAGCGGACATTGACGGATGACTCAGATGTGGAATGTGTACGACGGTGTGAAGGGATTATTAGCCAATACCAGCGAGGGGAGATCTCCAGATCTGGTGCTGTCCTTGCCCTACTTGATGCACCGTCTATTGAAACGGGAACAGGAGATAGCCTTTCAAATTCACTTGGGCTTTATCTCAAAATGCTCGATGAAGCTGATAGGTTGGGTGAGCAAGCCCACCAGTAAGGTGTCCAGGTCTCTAGTCAGACTTTGTCCCAAATTCACTCGATTTATCCGTCAAGGCGAACGGCATTATTTAAGATTTCAGTAAGTTATGTATAAACAAAAGAGGGCTCATTAATCTACAATGGGCTTGTCTTGGAAGGTCAATAATTCATACAACGATGTGATTTGATCACCCTGTTGGAGAGCTGGCATGAGACAAATTAGATTAAGGCAGGGTGGATAGACCATACTTTACGCTCAATAGTGTCGATGACATCCCGCAGGTGGTCAGCGACCATGTGGCGCTTCGCAACTTGTGTTGCACAGTCCATCGACCGGTATTCTTCAGCAAGTTCCCGATACATCCTAATGTTGGTATTTGCGTCAATAACCTGGGCAAGATTTTCCAACAAACGAAAGCTTACTCTTTGTGGTGAGTGAACTCGTCTTCCAGTTCCCGCAGGACCCTGACCAGCACGGTTTGTGGCGGGATATCACTGGGTCTTAGATCCCCATCCTTGCTTATCCGTTCGAGGATATCCTCGATACTTGGGCCTTCATCAGTGACGGCGACATCATCATGGCCCGGGGAATTTGAAACGTCGCTGAGTTCACCAGCGTCGGAGTCACTTTCTTGTTTGTTACCTTCAGCCGCGCGATGTTTCCTCTGGGTGCCAGCGCGTTTCGCGCGATATCTCGAGCGACGATCTTGACACATTCGGCATGCATCGGTATTATGATGAGCTGACGAGAAGAACATGCGTTCCAAGTCCGCACTGATGCGAGGGAAAGGAGGGTTGGAAACAGCCTTCTTTTTGCCCTCCTTCGATCGCCGTCGCGAATCCAGAGTGGGCGGATTTAACTTGGTAAGTGGTTCGGGTGCAGAAGCGGGACCCGGAACTGGCTGGCATTCAACTTGTCCTTCATCTTCATCCTCGACTCGCGGCTGCAGCTCTCGCAGTCGCGAACATGGAATCTCTGCACGAGGGGAGGCCATGACCGACAGCATATCACGAGACCCATTGCCGGACGATGTAGATGCATTGGACGACCTTTCCGAGCGGCGCTCTTCCAAGTCCGCTGATATACGATCGATTTCTTCGGGATTGATGAACCTCCTGCCAGATGGTATGTGTGACCGCTCTGTAAGGGCAGGGGATTCCGGCCGACTGCGGTTGAGGTGGCGTGAAGTCTCGGACACCGATTTCCGGAGGGACGAAGTCGGTGTGGATGGGCGCGAAATGCGATTCAAGGCAGATCTTTCATGAATGTTTTCGGCTGCGGATGTATCGGACTGTTCAGACGAGGCCGTGGAGTGCCCGCTGTCGTCGTGTTCCTCACCTGCATTCTCCTTGACATGTCGTCTTTCATTAAGACCCTCTTCGACGACCCCTCGGAGAACTTCAATTTCACCAGCAAGTCTCTCTACTTCTTTTCTGAGTTGATTGATTTCATCTGTTTTCTCAGATAGTGACAGAGCATCTGATTCCCGAAGGCGGCGAAGGTCTTCAAGTAGTTGTTGCTGAGAGGAGAGATCAGAAGTGACACGAGTAAGATGGGATCTTAATGTGGTTATGAATGCTTCAAGTGCTGATAAACGCTCAGTGCCTCCATAGCAACGACATGAATAAATGACACTACCTTTCTTTTCCTCCACGATTTCAAAGTAATTGGTTGTCGATTGATCAAGCTCCCTGCTTTTTTTCTCCTTGCCTTTCGCACGTGAGGTAGAAGGGCCAGGGAGGCGAGCGCTTATATCGATTGCGTCTTGAGACTCCATCATTCTGGTGCGCTCCCTCACCACCTCTCGTTTACACTGTTCAAGTTCGTACTCCAATTCCCTGACACGTCGTCTAGCAATGCTATTTTCATTCTCTAGATGTGTTAATCTGACGTGAAGACTGTTCAGGGAAGCAACAAGGCGGGCTAGTACAAATATTGAGAACGTGGTGGATACAAACACGAGGGACTTCACCTTCAACTTCCCTGGACCCTGGACCTCGGACCGGATGTCGATCTAATACACCTTTTGCAGGAGAGACAACTGCATTCGTAAGGCCAGTGACATCCGGTAAATGAATGCGTCCTCGTGTTGACTTTTTAGATGATCGACTGACTTGGCTTGGGTCTCCGGTCACGTCTCCAGGATGCCAGTTAGTGACGTCTCTGCCAAGAGAATGACGGGAAGTTGAAGCTGCAGGATAAGCATGCTCGTCATCGATAGCGCCTTCAGCTTGTAACAGGTCTAGGGTTTGACGAACATCCTTCGTATGACCCCGCATCATCTTTGTAGAATTCGATGCTGTCATAGATGGCGTCGGAGGCTGGACGTTGACCTGTGGCTGAACAATAGGTTGCGACACATGCCTTCGAACAGGGGTCGCAGTGGTGTCAAAGGAGACTGCAGAGGCTTTTCTTGCCTTCGGTGTCATACTCCGGCGAGAAATGTCCGCATAGCGTCGCGATGATTCCTGGACCCTTCCTGGTGACTGATGGGCAAGGATTGTCTGGGCCGAGCGTGGGCGTCGTGGGGAGAATCCTACGCGTTGCAGTGTTTCGACTAGTTTCGGGCGTGAGATTTCTTGTGACCTGTCTGTATCCTCGGAAGTGGAGGTATCATGGACAGGCTTTGGAGAACGCAGACGTGCAGCTAGGGACACAGCGTCTGCGGTGTTCATCCCAGCCATGATATCTTGAAGCGGCCGATCAGGGTCATACTCCGCCCCACTGAGGCTCGGCTCCCGCCGTGTATTACGGCCAAGCCCAGCGGTGATCGTGACCGCACTAGCATGATGTGCGACGGTGGATATTGTTTCGGCACCATATGGATTTACACCGTCGTCGTCGTGGATAGACCAAGGGTGGAGATGGCTGTGGCCATCGTAATCAAAGTTTTCACGGGAGTGTTGCTCAAATGATGCGAAACCAAGGAAGGGAGACGGCGCGGAGTGATGTCGTGGATATTCCACGGATTCGTTATCACCGTCTGCTTCGTCTGGTAGGGATGATAGATGAAACGATAGATCTGTATTTTGGAGGTTGTGTTCGAGTTGGATGCGGTGATGTTCGATTTCATCACCTGGAATGCTAAAATCAAGTTGCGATGGATTTTTTGCCATAGGGTGTCGCGAGATGCAAAAAAAAAAGGAAAACGAACGGCGAGACGACGACTAACTGAACCGTCGGACTTGCAACAACACGCTACGCGTCGATCACGTGACCGTCTTACTCTGATTAGTCACTCGGGCAAACTTCATCTTTATGGAGGACCCGAAGCACAAGGCCCATCGACCAGCCCGGGCGAAAAAACAACATCACTCTGGCACAAACGAAAAAGTAATACATTATAGCTGCCGCGTCTGCCTGACTTACTTATTCTCCTTGTAGGCTTTTGCTCCAAAATCAGGCCGACGTGCTGAACGCCAAGGTCGCAGAAATGTCGAACGTGAACAGACCCGCTTGCATGTTCCCCTCGTGGATCGTACACCAGATGATATCCCTCCCCCCGTCATTGTAGCTATAGTAGGGCCATCCGGAGTCGGCAAGACTACTCTCTTGAAAAGCCTCATCAGGCGGTACTCGAAACAAACCCTCCAGGATGCCCGAGGTCCCATTACGGTGGTCAGCGGTAAAAAAAGAAGGCTAACCTTTATCGAATGTAACAACAACCTCAACTCGATGATCGACATCGGAAAGATAGCAGATTTAGTTCTTCTAATGATCGACGGGTCATATGGATTCGAAATGGTGTGTATTTCTTACTTCATTCGTGTCCATCTTACCCAACTCAATCGGCAGGATACCTTTGAATTTCTCAACGTTTTACAAGCCCACGGTTTCCCCAAGGTCATTGGTGTTCTCACACATTTGGACCTCATCAAAAAACAGTCTATCTTAAAGTCGACCAAGAAAGCTATTAAGAAGCGCTTCTGGACTGAGATATACCAAGGCGCAAAATTGTTTTATCTCTCCGGTGTCCTAAACGGGCGTTATCCCGACACTGAAATCCTTAACCTCTCCCGTTTCGTCAGCGTAATGAAGTTCCGACCTCTCGTTTTCCGAAACAGCCATCCGTATCTCCTCGCAGACCGTCTCGAAGATCTTACACCTCGGGAATCAATCCGTGCTTCGAAAGGCAAGTGCGATCGCACCGTCACGCTGTATGGGTATCTTCGGGGTACCAATCTTCGCCAAAGTACCAAAGTCCATATACCCGGTGTGGGGGACCTGGATATAACATCCGTCAACATACTTGGAGACCCTTGCCCGTTACCAGATGCGGATTCTGAAAAGCGGAGAAAGCTTAGCGAGAAGAAGAAACTCCTCGTGCACGCTCCAATGAGTGACGTGGGCAGCGTCATGTATGATAAGGATGCAGTGTGGATTAACGTTCCCGGGAACTTTACTCGTGGATCGACAGATGGTAAGACACTCCTCGATCTACGTGGGCATCAATATAACTCGTTTTCTAGTCCCGCAAGGTGAGGGAGAGAAAATGGTCATGGATCTTCAAGACGTAGATGCCACACTCGCCGATACTGTTTCCCGTAGCCAGATAAAACTGTTGGGGACATCCTTGCAGCATTTGGTGGTTGATGCGGAGGAAGACGACGACGACGACTCAGCGTCTGAGGATGATGATGAGGGAATGGATGACAGAGACGAATCGGAGGAAAGTGCCTACTCTGATGAGGATGGGTCTGGGGATGAAGGCAGCGAGGATGGAAGTGAAGCGGTACTCAACTCTTCACACGTGGATCAGGGTCGTACATCGTCACGCAGGATGAAAAGACCTATGGGAGGATTCTCGAAAACCGAACGAAACGAAGGAGACATTCCCTTTGCTGATAGTGACTCCGAGCTCGGAGAAAGTGACGGGGACTGGCAATGCCAAGATGACTTTCCCCCGTTAAACCTGGAAGACGATATGGAAAGTGATATGGACGAAGATGACGTGGGCGACGACAAAAAGGATGGTGTAACTGCTGCACCAGCGTGGAAAGCGAACTTATCTGTCAAGGCTGCAGCCGCATTTGCGGAGCACACCCGTCGGAAGCGAAGAAAAGATTGGGTGGCGCTGATATACTCGAGTGCTCTCACTCCCGACCAGATCATCAAAGGCGAGAGTGAGGGTGCTCTTGAGGAGGATCCTTCTAACCCTGATGACTTCTTCCGACCGAAGAAGCCTTCGCAACCAGAGGACGATGAGCTGGATAAAACGAAAGAGATCCTGTCTCTGGAACGTCTTCGAGAATGGGAGAGCGAGGAGACATTGGATGCTCTGCGTTCAGCGTTCATCACTGGCGAGCAGGCGTCTCCGGATAACGAACATGGGGACGAGTCGGAAAATGGCGATTTCGAGGACCTGGAGGCTAATGATTCGAATCCTTCTCCCCCGTCTCAAATACCGGTGGATGCGCAAACTGCTGCCCTCGCTTCTAAGAAAGCAGAACTCAAACGCAAATTCGACGAACAATACGATGATCCTGAGGGTGCGAAGATGGACTTCTACGACGAGAAGAAGGATGAAATCAATTGTCAGTTGCAGCGCAACCGTGCTGAATTCGAAGGTGTGAACCCCGAGGCACGCGCACTGTTCGAGGGCTACCGACCCGGCTCTTATGTTCGTATTGAGCTGTCCAATGTGCCTTGCGAAATGATAGAACACTTCGATCCTCATTACCCTATCATCGTCGGAGGACTCCTTCCTGCTGAAGATCGCTTTGGATATCTTCAAGTGCGCATTAAGCGGCACCGATGGTTTGCAAAAACTCTCAAAACCAACGATCCTCTCATATTTTCTCTCGGATGGAGACGGTTCCAGTCAGTGCCAATCTACTCATTGGACGACCACTCCATTCGGATGCGGATGCTCAAATATACACCCGAGCGTATGCATTGTTATGCTACCTTCTACGGACCAGTGGCTCTGCCAAACACGGGTTTTTGTGCTTTTAACAGTCTTGGTGCCGAGACTGCTGCTTTTAGGATATCGGCTACCGGCGTTGTGCTTGACATTGATCGCTCGACCAAGATTGTGAAGAAGCTGAAGCTCACTGGCGTTCCATTCAAGATCTTCAAGAACACCGCATTCGTGAAGGACATGTTCAATAGTGCCCTCGAGGTCGCCAAGTTCGAAGGTGCCCATATCAGGACGGTCTCTGGTATCAGAGGGCAGGTGAAGAAGGCATTGACGAAACCTGAAGGAGCCTTCCGAGCGACCTTTGAGGACAAAGTGCTTTTGAGTGGTGCGTCCTCTCTTTTGTCCGGCTCGCTTGGAGATACTAGGTGACGCATTTCCCTAAGATATCATATTCCTTCGAGCTTGGTACTCTATTCAGCCCCGCAAGTTCTATAACCCTGTCACCTCGTTATTATTGTCCGATAAAGGACGGTGGTCAGGGATGCGACTGACGGGAGAAGTGAGGAAAGTCCAGGGTATCAAAACACCGCTCAATGTCAATTCGTTGTATAAACCCATTGACCGGGCTCCTCGCCGTTTCAACCCACTGAAGGTATCCAAGAAGCTTCAAGCTGCACTCCCTTACGCCTCAAAACCGCGGGCCATGAAACCGCAGAGCAAGAAGACGTACATGGCCCAACGTGCTGTCATTATGGAGCCTGAGGAGAGAAGGGCGGTTGCGCTGCTACAGCAAATCCGGGCCTTGCGGAAGGACCAAATCGCAAAGCGAAAGGAGAAACAGAGCGAGCGGAAGGCGACGCGCCGCAAGAAGGCGGAGAAGGAGGAAGCGGTCAGGGCGGAGAAAGACAAGGAAAAGAGAAAGGAGGTTATGAGGGTCGCTGGGATAAAGAGCAAACGAGAGGCAGAAACCGAGGAGGGGAAGCCGAGGAAGAAACGGAAAACGTAGCGTGATGCATACTGGCAATGGCTCTCCGGACACCCCAAAACGCATGGAATTCAAGTGTACATATGTGCATGTGAACGTTATTCCGTTGAAGCAGCCCCCAATAGTTTAACAGACAATACGTGAGTCGGTCGTATTATTAGACTAGGGGGTCCTTGGACAGGAGCACTGAATCACTCCATACAAGATATTTTGGGGGCATGTATTACGTAGCCCGACTAGCTATGTCTAGCTCTGCATAAAATACATCGAAGACCTGGTTGAACTTCAGTCAGAATGTTTTTACCCACCGCCCGCGTCAACCGGGGTGTGCAGGGCTCCGTGAGTTGGCTGGCTTCCTCGACGAAAAGAGGGCCTAGACAACCTTATACCCACTAAAACCGGTCTGCAAGTGACCCAGTCATGTTCTAGGGTTCAAGCATTTCTTGGAGTA
>Ga0307518_10002660_pt1 | contig 12997 bp, 7 predicted proteins | sample 25_EM_MG_FD_203889 | JGI IMG/M metagenome (GOLD analysis project Ga0307518, IMG submission 203889) | Populus trichocarpa ectomycorrhiza microbial communities from riparian zone in the Pacific Northwest, United States - 25_EM | ecosystem: Host-associated > Plants > Roots > Unclassified | place...
GGGACTGATAAAACAATCAATTTCCAAGGCATAAATTATACAGTACCAGCATGGTCTGTTAGTATACTTCCAGATTGTCAAAATGTGTCTTACAATACAGCCAAGGTAATTATAATTTATATTTTATTTTAATATTTTTATCAAAATTTTATAATTTTATAATTTATTTATCAAAACTTTATAAGTTGTATATCAATATTATTAGTTATCAGCTCAAACATTTATCACTATTATTAGTTATTATTATATTTTTAAATAAAATTTATAGTTTATTACAATATTTTTATTAAAATCTTATATATTACTAGGTATCTACTCAAACATCAGTGATGGTCAAGAAAGCAAACGTCGCCGAAGATGAGCCCATTTCTCTTAAATGGTCATGGAGACCTGAGATGGACGATAAGACTATACTTCTTGGAAAGGGAGATGTCACCATTAATCAGATTCTTGACCAAAAAGAGGCAGCGAATGATTTGAGTGATTATTTATTCTACATGACAAGGTCATTTTTCGATGTTTATGTATTGTTTTTTTGTTTCAATACATTATTTATTATATTATTGGAGGTTTATTTGGTTAATTTTTTTTTATTTAACAGTATAAATCTTAAAAAAGATGATCCAGTCTGGAGTTATAATATGACACTCCGAGTTAAAAGTAGCGGCCAAATTCTTCATGCCTTTGTTAATGGAGAACTTATTGGTGAGAAAAAGAAAATCTTGGTTATTAAGTCTTATATATTCTTGTTTTTATTTATTTTAAATTCTAATTATAATGTGGATAAATTTATTTATCTTTTGGTGATAGGTTCTCAATGGTCTAAGAATGGCGGTGAGAGTTTTGTTTTTGAGCAAAACGTGAAATTGAATCATAAGAAAAACACAATTAGTCTGCTCAGCGCTACAGTTGGATTCACGGTAAAAATCAATCCTAATTTTTAATAATCTTTCAATGAGTATTGTTAATTAGTGCTTAATTGGTGTTTTTTTTTTCAATAAATTTGAAGAACTATGGAGCCAATTTTGATCTGGTACCATCTGGGATTACTGGTCCAGTCGAGCTGATTGGCTACCATGGTGATGATGAGACAGTTGTCAAGGATTTATCATCACAAAAATGGTCATACAAGATTGGATTGGAAGGTTTGAATCAAGAACTCTACAGCAGTCAATCTCTTAAGTGGCAAGAAGATAGCTTCCCTGTAAACAGGACCTTAACTTGGTACAAGGTAAATTAAATTAATTAATTTTAATGCATTATACGTGCAAGTTATTGTTTCTGTTGCGTTTCAAAACCTTAATGTATTATACATAATGTATGTTTATTTGCGTAATATATCGTGTTTGAAATTGCGATTGAACCATAGTTTAAAACACGGAATTTGTGGTGACATATTATAAATTATTTTTAATTTTTGTAGACTCTGTTCAAAGCTCCTTTGGGAACAGATCCTGTTGTGGTAGATTTACTTGGCATGGGAAAAGGTCTAGCTTGGGTTAATGGTAACAGCATTGGTCGATATTGGCCGAGTTTCATAGCTGAGGGTGATTGCAATCTTGAACCATGTGATTATCGAGGTTCATACGACAGCAGCAAGTGTCTCTCTAACTGTGGCCATCCAACTCAAAGATGGTAATCATTTTGCCCTTCGAAGAACTATTTTCTGAGGATTATTTTGTTGTTGCTTTAACGTTCCAGTTGATGTCTTTGTCAGGTATCATGTCCCAAGATCATTCCTTAATGACACTGGCGATAACACATTGGTCTTGTTTGAAGAGTTTGGTGGAAACCCTTCATCGGTTAATTTCCAAACTATTGCTATTGGATCAGCATGCATCAGTGCTGAGGAGAACAGGAAGATCGAGCTCTCATGCCAAGGAAGATCGATTTCTGCTGTTAAATTTGCTAGCTTCGGCAATCCACAAGGGGCTTGTGGATCTTTTGTGAAGGGATTTTGTGAGGGATCAAAGGATGCATTATCTGTTGTCGAAAAGGTAAGTGTTTATTTTTTGTTTTTATTTTATTTTATTATTCTTTGGCCTTTGCAACCTGTTAATTTTTCATTTTTGTTCTTCTTCACAGGCATGTGTTGGCCAGGAGTCGTGCACCATTGATGTTTCCGAAGATACATTTAGCTCGACTACCTGTGGTGATGATGTTATCAAGACCCTTTCTGTGGAGGCTATTTGTTAGGGTTTTTTTTTTTTTTTTGTTATTAGTTCTCTCTATTAGACCGAATTTTTTTAGATTTTAGGCACTTTGCCATGGATTATTTTTTAGTTTTTTAGTTGTTGAAAAGCTGAGACAATTTCGATGTCTTCTTCTCACAGGAACTCACACTAAAACTATCCCCGAGATACTATTTCATCCTTATAACCAAATACGTGTTTGTCTTTTCTGTCCTCGAATGCTAATCAAATGCAACTTAACAAATAAAGACAGGTTATGGTTGGTTGTGAGCTGTCTAATGCACCTAAGATGGTGCAATAGAAGATTTCGAAGCCTGTAGTTGAGATGCCGTGTGGTGCTTTAGCTGCATCATTGTTGAAATTGCTCTCTTAGTTAGATGGGTGTAGCTCTTGAGTTGTGTGCTTCTATCTGGGAAGCATCCTGCACTTTTGTTTCCATAAGCAATGTTTCTACTATCAAAAGACGTTCCTTGGGTTTGGGATCATCCATGGAACTTAATGTATTTCTCTTGGCTCGATGTAACTTACCATCAAACAAAAGAAATGGTCCCGGGGTTCATTTCTACAGTCGTTGAGTCCATTTCAATGACTATTATCAGTTGCATCGGCAACTGGCAACTTATCATGTTGAATCTTGCTTTGGCAACGCCTTGGTGTTGGTGGCATTATTTTTTGGACTGATGTGGCGTCTGAATACTCGTTTGTAGATTGTATGTACTGTGACTTTTCTCATTGCACAAGCTTGTGTCCAGTGGAGCTTTTAAAGAAATCAACTGTGGGTTTTCAGAGCAAAAGCATTCATTATCAGAATTGGAATGCAGGAGATACAGACAATTATGGTAAGCAAGGAAGAAATAAACTTGTCAAATTATAGAAAAGAACTGGAGTTTTTTTTCATATGAAGTGAAATCACAGGAGGGCAAGTGGACTGTACTGGCAATTATGCTAAGAAAGCTAGAACGCGTCTTAATACATTAAATTATCTAAATTGGGAATCAATACAGCAGTGATAAACAATAATGTAACTAGTTCCATTATGGCACAGACAAGATCGGGATGAACAATCAATCATCACTGAGAATCTACATCAAACCAGAAATAAACAAAAGTTCGAGCATAAATGACTCGAACTTGCTGCAATGTCAGGTCCCCGCTTGTCAGGACAGCTTTGGCACCTCCTTCAATCCTGGTTTGGGAAACGGAAATTCTATTACCTTTAGTTTTCACCGCGGAAGACACCACCTCATTCCCCCCTGCTGTACAGATGATGGGGCACGAGAGATAGTCCAAAGGGCTTGCCTCACATTGAAGTATGCAACTGTCTATGGTTAGCCTTCCACTTCTGTGAAGCAAGCAGCAACCAAGCTCTGCCTTCACTGTTAGGTTTGCTAGTTTGCATGTAGTTATGAACTCCAGTGCACTGCATAAAGAATTGAACAGGATATACCAAATTTTGTGGCTTAGGATGGTAACATTTTGAGGAGTCCACTCTAAACTGTTGGACAACAAAATCCTCTGACAGAGGCCAGGCAAGGAAAGTAGCTAACATTAAAATCAAAAGAGACATTAATAAGGAGCCAGACGATCAGGCATCCCAGTTGCATAAAATATTGTGGGCATGCAACCTTACTCTAGTCATATTAGTTGATTTGAAGCGATTTTCTCATTATAATCATACAAAGAAATACACAAGAAGTCGAGCATGTTTTAGCGATGGTCTGATGTGCATTAGTGCATCACTAAGCAATATGAATGCCATATCAATGATACAAGCATAATTTCTGAGGACATGAAAGACATCCTTTAATTTCAATATTAGCAAATTGAGATCCAAAAGCACTGAGGCTCCGCTTAATTTATGTGGAGAGAACTCTAATCAGATCACCATCCAACAATATGATGTGGAGAAAAAATAAATCTCAACACACCTGTCTGAACCTCGAGAACATAAGAGAGTTGTTTCATCAGGAAGCTCACCACCACCAATCTGAACAAAGTAAATTGTGATAGAAAATGCAGAATCTGGAAAAAATTATCTACTACATAAGTTCACTATTCAATTCCCTAGTAATAAACCGAAGGATGCCAGCCACTTGTAGTTTGAATAGGTTTTATCAAAAAGTGCATGTGACTATTATAAAAAACAAAGCACGTTCCCCATCCCTAGTGCTGAAAACAACATCATGGTCAAAAAACTGGTTCACACATTGTCGCTTATTTTTACATGACTATGATTCATGAAGCTTGACTTCTTCATGTGGTAAAATCTAGAATCATTGAAAGAGAAAAAAGAAATAACCTACAGTGAATCTGCATTGTACAATTCGCCAAGGTGATGCCAATAGAATTTTGAACATTAAGTTGACATAAACTGTGTGCTGATGTGTACCTGACTAAGAGCCATCATATGTTGACAGCACCTACATGTAGATGGTTCAATTAATGGGGCAAACTATAAGCAGTCGGTCAACAATGATCATTTTCCAAGGGCAAAACATGAAGCACAGACACTCCAACAAGGATTGTGGATCAGGCAAGTACGGTTGAATCAATGTTATCCCTATCCTACGAGTATTGTGCACTGTGTACTGACTACAAAAAAAAAAGGACTCAAATGAAAAAAAAAATGGTTATGGTTTGTTAAATAGAAAGAAAAGGGACCTAATTAAAAAAAGGACCCCTGAAGTAATGTAACCTTGGTCATGGTTATTCCAGACCAGCCTAGAGGTCAAGTTGTTTGACTTATCCTTAGTCAAGAACCAATGTTGAAGATACTGACAGCTAGAGGATTCCACCAACGAGTCCACTTGTGAGGTATTTATTAACAATAGGCTATAGTTAAAGACAGAATAACATCACCGGGTATAAATCATCAGCACATACCAGGCAAAGAGGTTTGTTTATTTGAATATTAGAGGCAAGATGCCTCCCACCTGCTGCAATTAGAATGGTGTCGCCGGGCCTAAAGGAACAATAATCATGATAAGATTTGTTTCCCTCTGTTCTTCCTGAAAAATACATGTAGAAAATGTCACCATACATACCTAGCAGCAGAGACAGCCTTCTCAATGCTGGGGAAAACTCCAGGCTCTGATAAATCTTTGGCAGATTGTTCTACTCGGAGCCATAAGCGAGGATGACATGCCAAGTAACACCATCTGTGGCAAACGAGGGCGGTGTTATACCGATCTGCAAACTCAATAGCAATTTGTGACACAGATTGCTCAAAATTATGCCACGCATGTGTCAAGGGTGTAAATTTATCATGAAATGATCATATTGTCGTTTTCCACTTAAGATAAAAAAAATAAAAATTACTTGCCTAACAGAATAAGCACTAAAACAATAACAGAAAAATATGCTAGCCACCAAAATACAAATATAGGACATTCTTGCACTAAAAGGTTATTTCACATGACACACCACCCCCTCCTCAGCTGTATCACCACTGAGCCAAATGCAGTCACCAAAAATAATCATTGAAATTTATGCAGCCACTGCAAATAAAGTTTTAACTTAACATTGTTAGTCCCTCATTTTCCCCAGTAAATTCAGCTTGCAATTTCCAATCGAATCTTCTTCAGTTGGTGAACCTTAAATAAGCAATGCAAAAGTTATATAAATTAACGAGGTTCGCTCGCATAATTCATGCTGATTCCCTCTCTCTAATCTGCAATTTATCAACCAAATGAATTAAATTCCATACTTTTCCAATTCCCAAAAGACCACAAACTCCAAAGACTAAGCATAAAAAATGGTCAACTTAACAAAATCTAGGCAAAAATAAACTAAAGATCAACACTTTTCACAAAACTACACCAATCTCTTAAGACCCCAGATGAAAAAAATAGCTGAAAACTCAATCTTGCATGGATCTATCAACAAATTCCGAGAATAGGGTTTTACACTATAAGGCCAAATACACCTGACTAAACCAAATTATATGCAAAAAGTTTCAACTTTTTATCCAATTAAGGTCCACACAACACGTAAAAGCAGAGAGAGGCATAAAAATAAAGGTGAAAAAGAAAAGGATACAGACCTGGAATTGGGGATAAGAAGCTGAAGATGTGCATAAGGCAACCATCATCAAGATTGTTTATGGGGCAAAAAGATGATGATAATGGATTTTTATTCTTCTTTTTTTGCTTGCCTTGCTCCTCCATGAAACCCACCTCTCTCTCTCTCTCTCTCTCTCTCTCTCTCTCTCTCTGTATTTCTTGAAATTTTTAATGGTGGTGAAAATGATGCTGGTGGTGGTTGCAACTTGCAAGTAAATGGCAGATTTTTGTTGCGTGACGTAGATGACATGTCGTCTAATGTAGTTAAGTCTTTTGAGGAAGTTGTCTTTCGTCCAAAAACTCTCGTCCCCTACTATTAAAGGAAGCGTTTGTTAATACGGTTCAACCTGTATTTTTAAAAAATTTAAAATTTTTTTTTATTAAAATTTAATATGATTTATATGTTTTACATCGTTTTAATGTACTAATATTAAAAATAATTTTTAAAAAATAAAAAAACATCGTTGACATGTATTTTAGCACAAAAAGTTATTTAAAAAGCACCTGCAACCACACTACCTAAAAGCAGAAAATAAAGTTTTTATTACGTATGATTACGTTTTAAAAGAGTATTTTTCTTGAAAAAAAATATAAATGAATTATTTTTTTTAGTTTTTTTTTATAATTTTAATATATTAATATAAAAAATATAAAATAATTATTTTAATATATTTACAAGTAAAAATATTATTAAAAATCATCAAATTTATTCAATTCAATCCAAGGTTTAAATCATAGTTACTCGAAATTAATCCTTCACAACACTCATATCACGGATTAACTCAATTTTTTTTTATTAAAAATACTAACATAAATCAATCTAAATTTTTAATTAGCCTTTAATTTTTTTAAAACCTAATCAAAACAAGGTTTTAAGTTGAGATACCAAACCTTGCCTGGTTTTAATAACAATGCCAGGTTGGATCATATATCTACCGAGTGGGCCCAAATTGCAATCCAAGAAATAAATCATCCCAATGACTTAAATGGGCCTATAAAACCTTTACGCTTCAAACAGAGCACACTCTCCTCCTGTTAAAAACACACACAAGCAACGTGAGGCGGTCAGTCTGAGAGATAGAGGAGAGCGACAGAGAGTAACAGAACTTGACAATGGCAGCAACCACAGAGACCTTTAACGGCAACGGCGCTTCCTTCCACGGCGTTCTCGACCGCGATCGATGCCTGACTGATTTTGTGGACGAAGGGTCAGCAGAGAGCTACAGATACTACATTTCTCGAAGGACAGTTTTGGAAATGCTCAAAGACCGTGGTTATGACGTGCTTGACTCAGAACTCAATCGCTCGCTCACTGAGTTCCGTTCCGTTTTTGGAAATAGCCCTGACCTTGATAGCCTCCGCTTCTCTGTTTCTCTCCGCTCCATTCCGCATAAGAAGGTGTGCTTATTGCTATCGTTGTTGTTGTTGGTGGTGCTGTTGTTGTTGTTGTTGTTATCATTTCTATTATTTTTTTGAGTATTTCCATCGCTTTTATGATGTGGGGTTTTACAATAATAATAATATAGTATTTCTTATAATTTATATTTGTTTATTTTCATGGGGTTTTTGCGTAGAGGACAGAGGAGTTGTAATGTGGCAACTTTTTATTGCATTATTTTATACCATTTATAAAGTTTATGCCTTTTGATTTGGTTTCTAAGTAGACTGTTTAAAATCTTGTGTTTTCATTATGTTTTGATTCATTAAAGGACATGACCCTTTTTGAAGAGAAAAATGAAATGAAAAATGGGCTGTTGCATATGCACGCCAAATGGTGTTTATGATGGTTTGTTGCATTTTTATGACTTATCCTTGGGGTTATCACCCTTTTTGTTGGGCACGTTACTTGGTTGATTGTGACAAGTTTTGGGGTTGCAAACATATTAGTGCAGGTTATACAGAAATGATGAAGAAATGGATTTCGAATTGAATTTTGTCGATCAAAACCTGAGTTGGCCTTTTATTTTCTTAAAAATCTCATGCTTGGAGTAACATGTGAAGGTGGAATTATGAGACAGGAGCAGCCCTAGTTTAAGTACTTTCTATTAGGCAAAATTTGTATGGAAATCCTGGTCATAGTTTTCTTGAACTGTTCTGCAGACCCTGGTGATGTTCTTGGGAACTGATGAAATTAAAACAGCAAATATCAGGACTGTTTATGGTCAGATTCTTAACAAAGAGAGTCTACATGGGCTCATACTCATCTTGCAAAGCAAAATGAACCACTTTGCCAAGAAAGAGCTGGAGAAGTTTCCATTCAAAGTGGAGGTTTTTCAAGTATGTTCCCTTGTTGCTGAAATAATTTTTCATACTGCAGTTCGTTGTAAGGCCATCAGTAAAAAGTTAGAGCGCTCAGGGATTTAAGTAATGATACTAATTTCTGGCTGCTAGAGGCCATGCTAGTCACTCTTCAATCATGTCTGTTATACTAGCGGTACTCCTATGTCCTTGCAATTTTTCTATGCTCTTTCGCCACCAAAGTTAGGGAAATTGTCAACTGACTAGCGTTTCCTCTTTATATAGCTTATAGTCCTTTTAGAATTTAGCTTATGTTTAAAAAGGTTTCTCATTCAAATGTTTGACAATTACTTGATGGTTTCTATGCATTCAGATCACTGACCTGCTGGTGAACATCACCAAGCATGTTCTGCAGCCACAGATGGATATACTGACCGCTGAGCAGAAGCAACAGGTTATGAACAAATACAAGTTGGAAGACAAACAGGTATTATGTAGTTATAAGATGACATGCCAAAAAAGTGAATGGCATTATAAAGGGACATCCTTTTGATATCAACATCCTTATGTGGATTTACCCAGACATGCATTGCATTTCACATTTATAGGTCTCCCTGTTCCCTGAAATTATTACCTCAATTATCCTTTGAGTTCCACAAGATTTATTTTTGTTGGAATCTAGTTACTCATAAAGGTAACCTTCCAAAGCAGATTGTTTTTGTAGAGCTTTTCATTACAAATTTAGGGTAACGCATGAAGCCTGGTATGGTGCAGGGCATGTGGGCTATGCTCATACCTGAAAACAGTTTCTTTAAAGTTCTGTTTAGAAGTATAAATTTGAAGTTACAAGCAACATTTACGTGGTTTTCTCTTGAGAATTAGAAGGTTGAAATTCTGCTACAGCTGTACTATCTACTATCTAGCATGTTCCGATTCCATTGTTTTTGTGGCAAAGGTATCTGTTAAATGATTGATCAAGCTAAAGCACATTATCTGACTGTTTTTATTTGCCTTTTCCTTTCAGCTCCCAAGAATGCTAGAATCTGATGCTATTGTGCAATACTATGGACTGCAGAAGGGGCAGATGGTGAAAATTACATACAGCGGTGAAATTGTTGATCACCTGGTAACTTACCGCTGTGTTACTTAATGTGTTCTTTGATGGTGTTGATTTTATCCATAGAAATGGGAAAAACAAATATTTTTTGCATCAGTGACAATCTAAAATACATTAAATCAGATATAATACCAGAATATGATGTAGATTTTGTTTAGTATGTTGTATTTAATTTGTTATCATGCATACGACGATTGTGTGGAACTGAGTTGCAAAGCTGAATGCTATACAGGTTCAAATGGTGTAAAAATTCCGAAACTCATTTATCCAGATCTGAAAGAAAACATTGTTATGTTGGAGAATTGTGTTTGAACTCTTTGCATTCTATCATTCTCTACTGATTGGCATAGGTCCCGGCTTGCTCTAAAAAGACTGGGTGCTGTGCATGCGGCCTGGATTATAGCTTGATGTTTGTAAGCACCATCCATCAGTGTTGGTGATTGACCGCATCTTTGCACTAGCCTGGTCATAAAATTGGAGCCTTGTCCATGCTATGTGCTGAACCTTTGAGTTACTTAATTAACTAGGGTGGTTAACTTTGAACTTTTCTCATCGAATTCATTGGTTATCTAACTTTGACCGCATCTTTGCATTAGCGCCGGTTTGGCACGCAAAAAAAGTACTTAGACGACTACAATATTTTTTTAAAAGAAACAAGAAAAACTTGACACTTTATTCGTAAATTTGACAAGATCTAATAAGACCAGGCAGCTTAATAATTTGATTTAAATTATAGATAATGATAGCATCTGAACCATAAAAAAAAACATTTGGCCAAGTAAAACAAATAAGCCATTAATATTATATATGGAACAAGATAAAAAAAAAAATTATTGGAAACTCACTGTCATTTTATTGTGGTTATTGCTTTTCATAAAAAAAAATTTGTTGAAACAGTTTAAACCTAATTGCAAAATTCTAGACTATTGTTGAGATAATTTAAACCCGACTGTAAAAGTCTAGACGATGACATCTAAAAAAGCCATATGAGTCGTCAAAGCAATGTCTTATAAAACCAAATTGAACAAAACAAAATGAAATGAACATTGGTCTATATTCAACCACTCAATTCTACTTAATTCAAGAATAAAATTTATTTTAAAAAATAAATTTAATAAAGAACAACAAATAAAAAGACTAAAGGTAATCCAATTAAATAAGAAAAATGATAAAACCAACGTCATATAAAGCATGAAAAAAAAAACATAGTTCACTCTCAAATTAAATAAATATTGGAGGATGAAATCAAAAAAATATTAACTTAAAAAGTAAAAAACCAAAGTAATCTTAGGTAAAGCTCATGAAGTTGAGTTAATTTCTAAAGTTTGCAACCTGTGAAATCTTAGACACGAGTTTAACTAAGAAGCTTAAATCCTAACAAATATAATGTTAAAGAATGCAATCAGATAAAAATAGCAATCTTGAGAGTTTTGCAAAGCAAAAAAAAAAAAACAACAATTAAAAGAATAAGGATGAAATATATTAGAAAAAAAAATTAAGAAGGGTGAAATAAAAAAAATACAACTCTAAAAATTATCTTAGATTACAAAAAATATAAATTAAAAGATGGGGACCAAATTTGACAAAGCAAAAAATTAAATGAGGATGGAATCAAAACAAAAATCTAATTCAATAAATTATCTTTTAAAAAATTATAATGAAAAGAACAAGGACAAAATAAAAAATAAAAAGAGAAGTTTAGGGATTGATTTGAAAAATTAAAAGATATAAGAAGCCTACATTGTTAGTTAATTTTTTTTCATAATCTCAAGGGATAATATAATTATTTTACTGTGGATAATCAAATGAAAAGATAAAAAGTACTTCTTTATAGCAGACAAATAACTTTTTTTCTTTTAAAAGCGTCGATATAATATTAGTATACAAAAAGGAAATTAAAAACCCGTCCTATCTCTTTTCAATTTTAAAAAGTCAAAATGATATATTGCAATATTACTTTATCCTCGAACATTAGTTTATTTTTTTTATTAATATAAATATCTAGATTAGTTTGCATGCATCTTAACTAATTTCACGAGCTCTAAAATTAATAACAATGTAAATTTTCAGTAGCCTTAAGATTTGTAAGATTTGAACCGATGATATTTAGAGAGCAAATCTAAAATTTAACTAGTTAAGCTGTAATTTTAAAAAATTATCTTTTTTTTAAGGGCCTGATAATGAGTTTATTGTTCTTGTCGATAATATGACGTCGATAATATGACGTGTAGTTCAACACCCTTTTCAGTTTTTTTTTTAAATATATAATTTTTAATTTCTAAAGTTTCCATCCACTGATTTTATGAAGGAAAAAGGACTCCAATGAGGCATTTCAAATATTAGCCTGATGTTTACAAGTTTAGTTTCTTCTTCTTCTTTTTTTTTAATGATGCTTAATATTTTTTTAAAAAAAACTCAAGGACGATTAATCTCTAAAATTTGAGAATGTTTATTAAAGCTATAGTTATAAAACTGCTCCATGACCTTTTCTGAGTAAGTCAACTCCCAAGTGAGAGAGTTGACTGGGGTCTATTACTGAAAGAGTGGAGATTGTCATGGCGCGAAAGCAGATATTGTCTGGTATTCCCTTGTTCCTTGTATTGTTTATGTTCTTCATTTCTTGTCCAGCAGAAACGGAAATTGAATCAATTGGTTATTAAAATTATATTTTTAAAAAATATATATAAAGTTGTTTTTTAAAAAAATTTAATATTAAAATTATTTAAAATTATTAATTTAATATTTTTTTCAAGATAAATATATTTTTGACACTTATAAACACAATTTTAAATATAAAACACCCCTGAAAAACTTAAGGCCCGTTTGTTTACTGGAAAGTAGTTTTCTTTTGAAAAGTGAATTATTTTCTGATGTTTGGTAGTGTAATGAAAAATAAGTTGGAAAATATTTTCCAGTGTTTGGTTATGTTATGAAAAATTAGCTGGAAAATAACTTATTAATGTTTTATTTTTCTCAAGTTTATTAAAATAATGAGAAATAAATCTTACAAATTAAAAAGTTGAATGAGAATAAAATTGAAAAAAATATAATTTCATAAATTATCTCAAATAAAATAAATAATAATCAAAATAATAGAAATCAAATCTAAAAAATAAAATAAAAATGAAAGATGAAGAAATTAAAATAATAATAATTAACATTTCATAAATTATTTCAAATAAAATAAGTAACAATTAAAAGAATGAGGACCAAATTTGATAGATAAAAAAATTCAATAAAAAAATGATAAGGAAAAAGCAAATAACAATTATAAAACTGAGGATCAAAGTTAATATAAAAATTAAATTTTAAGAGATGAAATTGAAAAATAAATATTCAAAACAAAATATATATAGCAATCAAAAGTTTGAGGACCAAATTTGATATAA
>Ga0307518_10002661_pt1 | contig 12993 bp, 8 predicted proteins | sample 25_EM_MG_FD_203889 | JGI IMG/M metagenome (GOLD analysis project Ga0307518, IMG submission 203889) | Populus trichocarpa ectomycorrhiza microbial communities from riparian zone in the Pacific Northwest, United States - 25_EM | ecosystem: Host-associated > Plants > Roots > Unclassified | place...
GCTGGCCTCGGCCACCCCTCAGCTCACCAGCGGCATCGCGCAGGCGGCCGACGCGTCGGCGCAGATCCGCGACGGCGCCGCGAAACTGAACGACGGCGAGAAGACCGCGGTCAACGGCACGAACCAGCTCGCCGACGGCGCCGTGCAGCTGCGCGACGGGCTCGCGGCCGGGCTCAAGGAGATCCCGAACCCGGACGACCCCACCCGGGCGGCGACCGCCAACACCATCGCGGACCCGGTGGCGGTCAACTCCTCCGGCGTCGCCTCGGCCGGGACGTACGGCGCGGGTCTCGCCCCGTTCTTCATCTCGCTCGCGACCTGGATCGGCGCGTTCGTGCTGTTCCTGTTGCTGCGCCCGCTCTCGACCCGCGCGCTGACCGCCGGCGCGTCACCGTTCAAGGTCGCGCTCGGCGGCTGGCTGTCCTCGGCGCTGCTCGGGATCGCGCAGGTGATCGTGCTGTTCGGCGCGGTGACCTGGCTGGTCGGCATCGACGTCGCGCATCCGCTCGGAGCGATCGGGTTCGCCATCCTGGTGTCGCTGACCTTCACGTCGGTGGTGCACGCGCTCAACGCGTTCTTCGGCGCCGTCGGGAAGTTCCTCGGTCTCGTCCTGCTGGTGCTCCAGCTGGTGAGCGCGGGCGGCACGTTCCCCTGGCAGACCATCCCGGACGCGTTGTACCCGTTGCACATCGCGCTGCCGATGGGTTACGCGATCGACGGGTTCCGGCACCTGCTCTACAGTGGCGCCTCGATGGAGATCCTCGGTGACATCGGTGTCCTCGTCGCGTATCTCGTCGGCGGGATCCTGGTCTCGACGCTGGCTGCACGGAAACGGCGCACCTGGACGGTTTCGGCGCTGAAACCCGAGCTGGCGTTGTGAGTCCCCGGGGTGAGGCGACGAAGCAGAAGCTGTTCGAAGCGACGCTGCGGTTGTCCGCCAGCCGTGGCCTCGTCGGGCTGACGGTGGACGACATCGCGGCCGAGGCGAAGGTCGCGAAGGGCACCGTCTACTACAACTTCGGCAGCAAGGACGGTCTTGTCGACGCGCTGCTGCGCTACGGCGTCGGCGTGCTCGCGGACCGGCTGCGCGCGGCGACCGGCGACGGCGACCCGATGGACGTCATCTCCTCGCAAGTGGACGGTGCGCTGGAGTTCATCGCCGAATACCCCGGTTTCTCGCAGATCCTGGTGAGCGAGATGTGGCGCACGCCCGGTACCTGGCACGAGACGCTGACGCTGCTGCGCGAGGAGATCATTTCGATCGTGCGCGAACAACTCCACCGGCTGGACGCCGCCGGGCGGCTGCCCGACGGTGTCCAGATCCAGACCGCCGCGGCGGGGTTGTTCGGCACGATGCTGGTGGTCGCGCTCGACTGGCAGGTGTTCCAGCCGAAACGGACCCGGGCCGACGTGCGGGAATCGGTGATGGTGCTGATCCGGGGCCTCGGGCGCTAAGCCGTATCTCGCGTGATCGAGGTCGTATCTCGCGTGATCGGAGCCGTAACTCGCGTGATTAAAGCCGTAACTCGCGGTGCAGGGCGTGTTACGCCTCCAAACACGCGAGTTACGGCTCCGATCACGCGTCTTCCGTGTTCCGGACCCACTTCAGCTTGACCTCGAAGTTCCCCTCCAGGCCCGTTTTCGCGATGACGGCGCCCGCCTGCGCGGTCAGCTTGACGCCGAACTTGAGTTCGACCTCGTCCGGTCCCCTGGTCATCGACCGGAAGGTGTCCAGTGCCGCCGCGGCGGCGTCCTTCACGTTCGCGAGCGCCGCTTCGAAGGACCCCTTGGCGTCCTCGATCAGGTCGTCCCGCCGGGAGACCCTGGCGGTGCCGGGGACCGGGTCGATCTCGACGACCACCGAACCGCCGCCTTCGAGCGGGAACCGTGCCAGGTCGTTCACCGATGCTCCTCACTGTCCACAGGGGACTTCCAGCCATTCGCCGGGTTGGATGCTCTTCCGGACGTCGTCGAGCTGTTTCAGCAGGATGTCCAGCCGGTCCCGGTTGCTCAGGTACTCCAGGACGGCGCGGTGGAACGCGCCGGTCATCGTCGCGGGCATCAGGTCGGAGGCGTCGAAGCACAGCGCGGACGCCGAAGTGATCGTGTCCGCGACCCTCCGGCTCACCTGATCCGGATAGACGTCGAGTCCGAGCTTCCGGTTGGCGGAAAAGGCGTTCGCGCGCGGGATCGACGGCCAGATCCGTTGTGCCTTCTCAGAAGCGAGGAACTCCATCAGCTTGCGCGCCTGCGGGGTGTCCTGGAACATCCCGGCGAGGTCGGCGGCGACCTCGGAGACGTCGCGCCCTGGGAAGGAGAGGAAGTCGAAATCGGTACCCGGCTTGGGAAAGGTCCCGTCGGGGCGCTGGAATTTCTGGTAGCGGCTCATGATGAACGACGCCTGGTGTTCGAGCGCGCAGCCCGGCGGATCGGTGAACATCGCCTTGCCCGCGTCGCCGAAATCGGTCAGCAGCGCGGCCGCGGTGCCGCCGCGGATCGCGGTGGGTTCGAGCACGGAACCCCAATCCAGCCACGCCTGTTTGATCTCGGGTGAGGCCCACGGCAGCCCGCCGGACGCCCACTGCCGGTATTTCTCCGGCCCCGCCGAATGCAGCAGGATGTCTTCGATCCAGTCGGTTCCCGGCCAGCCCGAGGTGGGCGGGGCGCCCATCCCGACGCACCAGGGCGTGCCGCCCGCCGCCGTCAGCCCGGCGGAGTATTCGCGGAGCGCGGCGAACGTCGTCGGGCGGATCCCGGTCATCCGCGCCGGGTCGTACCAGATCAGGCTCTTGAGATCGGCCTTCACCGCGACCGCGTACAGCTTCTCGGTGCCGATCTGCTGCAGGGCGACCCATTGCGCGCTGAAGGACCGCGTCACGGCGGCGGAAAGTTCTTCGTCGAGCGGCAGCAGGTCACCCGACTTCCGGTATTTCGCCAGCACCCCGGCGTTGGGCAGGACGGCCACGTCCGGGGGCGTGCCGCGCCGGACGTCCGAAGCGAGCACCTGGTCGACGGCCCGGGTGCCTTCGTAGAGGTAGTCGATCCCGGTGTCGGCCTTGAACGCGTCCAGCACCTGGCGGAACGCGTTCTCCTCTTCGCCGGTCCAGGACGCGAGGACGACGACCGGTTCGTCCGCCGCCGACGCCGAACAGCCGCCCGCGACCAGCGACAGCGCCGTCAGGACGGCGATCAGGCGTTTCATGGGCGGTACCGGTATTCGTCGATCCGGGCGTGCAGCCCGAGCAGGACGAGTCCGCCCGCGAGCAGGGTGCCCGCCGGGATCAGGAACTCCCGTCCGCCGGATTCGGCCGCGGCGGAGGCGTCGGCCGCCACCGCCTTCGCGCCCGCCGTCGCCACTCTCGTGTTGTCCGTCTCCACCGTGGTGGCCTGCCGTGCCCGCGCCCGGAACTCGTCGACGGTCACCCCGCATCCCCGCTCCTCGTCGCAGTACCCGGCCAGCAGATCGGCGAGCCGTCGCTGACCGGCGTCGTCCGCCGCCTGGATCTGCTGGGACCGCGCGGCCGCGACGCCGTCGAGCCGCTCCCCGACCGAATCCAGCCTGCCGCGGCTGATCAGGGTGAACACCAGGGCGACCCCGATGGCGGCGATCAGCACGGTCGCCGCGAGCAGCGGGACGTTCGCCACGCGCCGGAACCGCTTCCGCAGGTACAGCTGGGTGAAGACCAGCAGCACCAGCAGGGCCAGCACCGGCAGCAGCCACAGCGGGAGCATCGCGAGACTCATCCCGGTGGCCGACAGCTGCCGGTCCAGCGCCTCACGTTGCCTGCCCTGCAACGCTTCCAGCTCTTCCAGGACACCGCCCGAAGCGTGCAGCAGCCGTGAGGCGTGCCAGAGATCGACCGCGCCCAGCACGGCAGCGTCCGGCTGGCGGAAGTGCACGTCGGCCTGTCCGATGGAGCCCGAGTAGGCCGCGATCTGGCTTTCGATCACCTGAAGCGCGTTACCGCCCGCCTCACCCGCCTGGTTGAACTCCGCGACCCGCGCGAGGCTTTGGCTCGCCAACGCCAGCTGGTTCGAGTACTCCTGCCCCGGCCCGGCGAGTTTCGCCTCACCGGAGGCGAAACTCGCGATCGCGGCGGCGTCGGCGGCCACCAGCGCGGCCCGCGCGGCGGTCACTTCGAGTACCGCCTGCGCGGTGCGGTCGCGGACGGTCTCCGCCGTGTTCTGGACGTTCTGGAACGCCCACAGCGAGACCACCAGTACCGCGAGGGTGAGCGCCAGCAGAGCGGTGCGGAGCCGGACCAGCCGCACCCGGGTGGCCGTCACGAAACCGCCTCGCCGAACGGTCTTCCGCAGCCGACGCAGAAGTTCGCCCCGGCGGGCGAAAGCGCGGGGCATGCGGTGCAGGCGACCGGTGTTCCGTCGGGCATCGGCCGATCTTCCTGCGGACGAGCGATTTCCGAAACCCTCGACGGGATGACGACGTGCAACGCGTGGCTGCGGGTCGCGTCCGGACGCAGCCGCACCAGCCCTTTCTCCGCGTCGACGATTTCCACGACTCCCGAGAGACGGCTGAGGGTCTCTTCGTCGCCCGCGGCGGTGGCCAGGGCGACCGCGCGACCCCAGTCCCGTTCTGCCCCGGCCCGGTCGCCTGCCGCGTAGGCGTCGCCGCCGGAGGACAGCGCCTCGCCGAGATCGGCCTGCGCGGCGTACTTCGAGACCATCGGGTGAACCAGCGTCGGCGGGATCGGATCGCGCGTCCACCGGCCCGCGATGGCCAGCGCGTCCTCCTCGACCGCGGCACCCGGCACGGGGACGAGTTCCGTCCACGCCAGCTGACGGTCCTGTCCGTGGCTGGGTTCGAGGTCCGGATCGAGATCCAGGATCAGCTGGTAGTCCCGCGTCTCGTCGCTCGCGAACGAACCGAGCGACAGCTCCTGCTCACGGACGCCGACCTCCCGGCACCGGTCGGTGAGGTCGTACTCGTCGGGGAACACCTGTTTGATCGACCGCAGCCTGCTGAACGGCATGGTGCCGATCCGCAACCGGACCTCGGGCAGCACCTTCGTCATCGCGCTCTCGACCAGTTGCCGGAAGTCCTCGGCCAGTTTGTCGTCCTCGACGACGGAATCCACGTTCCCGCGCAGGACCCGGCCGATCTGGGTGAGCTCGGCGGGCTCCCAGCCGTCGCCGATCCCCCTGGCGTCGCAGACGAACCGGCCCTCGCAGCTGTTCAGCACGGTCATCAGATCGGCCCTGGTCTGGGAATCGTTGCGGCCGTCGGTGAGCAGGATCGCGTGGCGGACGGCGTCGGGCACGCTCTCGAAGAGGTCGCGTGCCTTGGCCAGCCAGGCGCCCATCGCGGTACCGCCGACGGCCGCGAGATGCTCGACGGCGGCGCGGGCCTCCGCCCTGGTCCGATCGGAAGCCGTCACCAGACCGTCCTCGGCCGGGTAGATCGTCTTCGCGCGGTCGGTGCCCTGGATGACGGCGAACCGCACCCCGTCGGGGAGGACGTCGATGGCCGCCGCTGCCGCGCGCCGGGCCTCGCCGATCTTGGTGCTGGGGAAGCGCATCGAACTGGAACAGTCGATCATCAGGACCTCGGCGGCCGACCTCGCGGCGGGCGCCTCACCACCGCGGGAGACGACCCGGACGATCGCGGTCATCGCCCGGTCCCCCTCGGCAAGGAACTTGTTCTGGTGCACTTCGAGGCCCAGACCCGGTTCCCTCATGGTTCCCCTTTCACACCAGCGTCACCGGCCGCACGGAGTTGGCCAGGTCGATCAGCACGTCGTGCGCTTCCGGCGCGGGCGCGTGGTGGGCGAGCCGCCGGTACGACTTGTCCAGCACGGTGCGGGCGCCCGTCTCGTCCGCGCGCAGGATCTCCCCGTCGGTGATCCCGTCCTGCCCGAGCAGCACTCCCGCCAGTCCGGTCTCGCGCACCGCCGTCACGAGCCTGTCGAAGGCGTCGCCGTCGAGGTCCAACGCGGTCAGCCGGACCACGGCGTCGTCGAGTTCCGCGGACGCCGGGAGGTCACCCGTCTCCGGCATCGGCGCGGACAGCACGCGCACGCCGGCGATCCGCGCCGCCTCGTAGTGGCGCGAGAATTCCGGGACCTGGTCGAGGATCTCGACGGCGGCGGCACGGTTGCCCCGCGACAAACGGACCCGCGCGAGGCCGAACGCCGCGCTCACCTGCGCCCAGTCCCGCACCCACAAGGCGTCGTAGTACCGCTCGGCGGCGGCCGCGCCGTTGAGGTGCTCCTCGCACAGCCCCAGCGCGAGTTTCGGCGGCTCCTCGCCGGGGATGTCGCGGTACACGGCGGTGAACTTCTCCTTGGCAGCGGCGAAATCCCCCGCGCCGAGCGCGAGCAGGCCCCGATGCCACGCCACGCGCCAGTCGTGTGCGGCGCGCTCGCCGAGCAGCCGTTCGGCCTCCGCCACCGCCAGCGTGCCTTCGATGACGGCCCCGAGTTCCAGCTGCGCCCGGCACCGGCGGAACCCGGCCTCCGGCGAACCTGGCACCTTGTCGAGCTTCTTCAGCAGCCGCGCCGCGTCGGGCGCGCGGACGGCACGGAGGAAGTTCGCCTGCGGGTCGTCCGGATCCTCACGCGGTACCGGCAGCCCGAGGGCGATCTCCGTGGCGGACGGCCGCGCCCCGAGCGAGACCGGCGTCCCCCGCGTCCAATGCTCCAGCGGCGGAGCCTGACCGAGTCCCGCGTCGAGCAGCACCGCCCCTTCGGCGAACAGCGTCGACGCGCCGGGCCGGGACTGCTTGTCCCGCAAGGAAAGGATCTCGCCGAGCACACCGTCGAGCTGGACCAGCATTTCGCGCGCGGTCGCGAACCGCTGTTCGAACGGCGCGGTCGCCCGGTCGAGGACGCGGAGGAAGGATTCGATGCCGAACCGGACGCCACGCGCGTCGGTGGTGACCGACCAGCCGTCGCTGGCCTGGAAGAGTTCCCGCAGTGTCACGCCGACGGTGTGGATGTCGGACCGGACGGTGAGGCCGTGGGTCGCCCGTTCGCGCGGAGTCACCTGATAGTGCTCGGTGCCGACGATCGGGCTTTCGTCGTCGTCGATCTTGCGGATGGCACCGAAATCGATGAGTTTGATCCGCTTCTCGCCGTGGATCACGTTGTCCGGCTTCATGTCGCAGTACAGCAGGCCCTCGCCGTGCAGGTAGTCGAGCGCGGTCAGGATCTCGCGCCCGTACGCCACGACGTGTTCGACCAGCAGCCGTCCCTCACTGGAGTCCAGCCCGGCGCGGCCGCGGTTCTTGACCTCCCGCAGGGAAAGCCCGTCGACGAACTCCATCACGATGTAGCGGAAGTCGTCGTGCTCCACCACGTCGAGGATCCGGACGATGTTCGGATGATCCAGCGCGGTGAGCACCTGGCTCTCGGTCTCCGCGATCCGGACGGCGGCGGTGTTGTTCGTGTTGATCAGGCCCTTGAGCGCGACGTACCGGTCGCCGAGCCCGGAATCCGTTGCCAGATAGACGAATCCGAGCCCGCCGCGCGCGACACAGCCGAGCACGTGGTAGCGGCCGTCGACCACGTCGCCCGCCGCGAGCTTGGGCGAGAAGGAGAACGGCGTCCGGCAGACCGGGCAGAACCCTTCGGCGGGCGCGGGCCCGCCGCCGATCGAACGGCCGACCGGTGCGGTGCACCCGTGCTTGCCGCAGAACCGTTCCTCCTCCGGCACATGCGGCTCGGTGAGCAGGCGGCCAGCGACCTCCGGGAGTTCGACGATCGGCAGCGGGACGCGGTCGTCCGCGCCGGCGTGGCCCGCGATCCGCTGGGCACGGGTGACCACCGTGCTGGTGATCCTGGTCGGCGCCTCACCGGGGCCGGGGATCACCAGGGTCGGTTTCCCCCGTGGCTCTTCCGGAGTGCCGGGCGGCAATCCGCAGACCTTGCAGAAGCCGGTCTTGCCGAGCACACCCGGGCAGCCGTCCCGTCCGCACGCCGTCATCCGTCGATCCGTTTCCGTACGGTGTCCGCGTACCGCTCGACGGCGGCCGCCGCGGCCGTGAGGTCGCACGGCCCTTCGAAGAGCATCCGCCAGGCGGGGGCGTAGGCGGCATCCAGTTCGACGTCTTCGACAAGCCCGCTGTTACGCGCCATCTCGCCGTACGCGTCGAGCCGGGCGCGCAGTTCCGCGCGCCGGGCGAGGTTCTCGTCGAGGAGCCGACGCAGGTCGCGCGCACGATCGACGGTCTTGGCCACGGCACGTTCACAGACCGGAAGCTGCCGTTTCACCCAATCCGTGTCACCGTCCCGCTCCGCCGCACGCAGTTGCGTCAACGCGCCACGCAACCGCCGCTCCTTCGGATGAACGTGCGGGGCGTCGGAGAAACGGGAAGCGTCGCTCGCGTTGTCCTTCTCCAGCTTGGCGAGTTCACCCAACTGGGTTTCCAGGAGGGCGAGCCTGCCCTCTGTGTCGTCCTCGTCCGCGGGCAGCACGTCCGTGCTCGACCGGACCACGCTCACCCCCGGCGACGTCGCCTCGCGGAACGCCAAGGCGAGCCGCAGCCCGAGTTCGTGCGCGCGCTGGGCCAGCGGGACGAGCACCTCACCGACGAGTTCGTCGGGTTCGGCGGCTTCGTCGATCCCGTAGACGACGACGGTGCGGGCGGAACCGTGACGGCCGGCGGGCGAATCCGCGGCGACGTCGAGCCGGTCGGAGATACGGCGGCGGACCTCGTCGGCGGTCTTGCCGATCGCGTCGACGGCGAGCACGACACTGCCCACCGGCGGCACCGTCGGCCCGGTGGCGGTCCGGCCGGCACCGTGTTCGCGGTCGGCGAGGACGACGGCGCGCCGCAGCGAGGCGGCGACGGCGGAATCGTCCTGCCCCATGATGATCACCCGGACGTCGGCGCGGCCGTGCCCGCCGAGCCACTGGGCGAATTCACGCGCGAACCGCGGATCGGGCGCGGGCGGCTCCGGGTCCTGCACGAAACCCGGGTCGATCGCGGGGCTGCCTTCGGCCCAGCGGCGCAGCTCCGGCAGGTAGCCGAGCATGGTCTCGACCGGGATCATCCAGGAGACACGGGCGGCCTCGGTGGCGTACCGGGTCGCGACCATGCCGACGACGTGGCCGGTCTTGTCGGCGATCACCGCGGAACCGCTGAAACCGTGGGTGATCGGCTCGGCGTCGGGATGCCGGTGCAGCTGGACGCGTTCGAGGCCGTGCCCCCCGTCGCCGACGACGGTCGCCAGCGACCACATGCCGTCCGACCCGGCCGGGAAGCCATACGCGCGTACGCGCTGGTGGTCTTCGAGAGCGGTCCGATGGAGCGGGGCGCCGGAGATCTGTTCCTCCGGGTCACGCAATCGGAGCAGCGCGATGTCCCCGCCGTCGTCGCCGATGGGCGCCGCCTGCGCGACGATCGTGGCGATTCCGGGCTCCACACCGGGAAGCGCCACGAAATCCACCGCGACACCGTCGTGGCCTTCGATCACGTGAGCGCAGGTGAGGAGGTGTTCACCGTCGAGCATGGTCCCGGCGCCCAGGATCCGCCCACGATGATCGCGCAGCCGCACCCGCCAGCGTCTGCGCTCGGAAGTCACCCGAAGGACCCTACCGATCGTGAGTGGTAATGACGGTTAGAACCGTCATTACCACTCACGAGGCCTAATGCTAATGCGCGGCGTCGTTCCAGGACCGCCCGTACCCGACGGAGACCTCGAGCGGGACCGCCAGCTCGTAGGCCGAACCCATTCCCTGGCGCACCAACGCTTCCAGCTGCTCACGTTCGCCTTCGGCGACCTCGAGAACGAGCTCGTCGTGGACCTGCAGCAGCACACGGCTCTTCAATTCCGCCTCGGTCAGCGCCTTGTGCACGTTGAGCATGGCGACCTTGATGATGTCGGCCGCGCTGCCCTGGATGGGCGCGTTGAGCGCCATCCGCTCGGCCATCTCGCGGCGCTGCCGGTTGTCGCTGTTGAGGTCGGGCAGATAACGGCGGCGGCCGAAGATCGTCTCGGTGTAGCCGACCTTCGCCGCGTCGCCCACGACCGAATGGAGGTAATCTCGCACGCCGCCGAAACGGGAGAAGTACGCCTCCATCTGCTCTTTGGCCTCTTCGGTGGAGATCCGCAGCTGCTGCGAAAGGCCGTACGCCGAAAGCCCGTACGCCAGGCCGTACGACATCGCCTTGACCCGGAACCGCAGCTCCGGCGTGATCTCCTCCGGCGGCAGCGAGAACGCGCGCGACGCCACGAAAGTGTGCAGATCCTCGCCGCTGTTGAAGGCCTGGATCAGGCCCTCGTCCTGCGAAAGGTGCGCCATGATCCGCATTTCGATCTGGCTGTAGTCCGCCGTCATCAGCTCGGCGTACCCGTCGCCGACGACGAACGCGTCGCGGATGCGGCGGCCTTCCTCGGTGCGGATCGGGATGTTCTGGAGGTTCGGGTCGACCGACGAGAGCCGGCCGGTGGCGGCGATCGTCTGCAGCAGCGTGGTGTGGATGCGGCCGTCGTCGGCGACCGACTTGATCAGGCCCTCGACCGTGGTGCGCAGGCGGGTCGCGTCCCGGTGCTCCAGCAGATGCTGCAGGAACGGGTGCTCGGTCTTCTCGAACAGGCTTTGCAGCGCCTCGGCGTCGGTGGTGTAGCCGGTCTTGGTGCGCTTGGTCTTCGGCATGCCGAGCTCGTCGAACAGGATGACCTGCAGCTGCTTCGGCGAACCGAGGTTGACCTGCTTGCCGATGACCGCGTACGCCTCCTCCGCGGCCTGCGTCACCCGGCTGAGGTAATGCGCTTCCAGGTCGGTCAGATGCTCGATGTCGACCGCGATACCCGCCGCCTCGAGCCCGGTGATCACCTGCAGCAACGGCAGTTCGAGCTCGGCGAGCAGCTGCGCGCCGCCCAGCTCTTCGAGCTCCTTGGTCAGCGCGCCCGCGAGCTCGGCGACCGCGCGGGCCTTGACCAGCTCGGCCTGGATCTCCTTCTGCTCCATGTCCTCGGCGCCGCCGTCGAGGAGCGACAGCTGCCCGTCGCCGGTGTCGGCCTCGGACCGCAGCTCACGGTGCAGGTACCGCAGGGCGAGGTCGTCGAGCTCGAAGGAGCGCTGGCCGGGGCGGACCAGGTACGCCGCGAGCGCGGTGTCCATGACGAGCCCGGCGAACGTCCAGCCGCGTGCCTTGACCGCGTGCAAGGGGGCCTTGAGCTCGTGGCCGATCTTCTGGATCTTCTCGTCGGCGAGCCAGGCCGTGAGCGCCTTGTCGTCCTCGGCGTCCATCGTGGTGACGTCGACGTACGCGCCTTCGCCGTCCGCGGCCGCGAAGGTGATGGCCTTCAGGTCCGAGCGGACAGAGGCGCCGGTGGTGCGGAACGCCAGGCCGACCGGCTTGTCCGTGCCGGTGTGCGCGGACAGCCATTCCGTGAGCGCGCCCGGCTCGAGCTTCGTACCGCTGACCTCGAAACCCTCCTCGGCCTCGGGCTCGGCGCTCTGCAGGGTGGCGAAGAGCCGGTCTCGCAGGACGCGGAACTCGAGCTCGTCGAACAGCGCGTGCACGGCCTCGCGGTCCCACGGGCGAAGCTCGAGCATCGTCGGGCCGAGTTCCAGCTCGACGTCGCGGATCAGCTCGGTGAGCTGGCGGTTCAGCATCACCGCGCCGAGGTGCTCGCGCAGCGCGTCGCCGACCTTGCCCTTGACCTCGTCGACCCGGTCGATCAGCTCGTTGAAGGAGCCGAACTGCCGGATCCACTTCGCGGCCGTCTTCTCCCCCACCCCGGGGATGCTGGGCAGGTTGTCCGAGGGGTCGCCACGCAGCGCGGCGAAGTCCGGGTACTGCGCCGGCGTGAGGCCGTACTTCTCCTCGACCGCCTCCGGGGTGAACCGGGTCATCTCCGACACGCCGCGCTTCGGGTACAGCACGGTGACCTGGTCGGTCACCAGCTGGAGCGCGTCACGGTCGCCCGTACAGATGAGGACGTCGAAGCCTTCGGCGGTCGCCTGTGTCGTGAGCGTGGCGATGATGTCGTCGGCTTCGTAGTTCTCCTTGGTCAGCGCCGGGATGCCGAGGACCTTGAGCACGTCCTCGACCAGCCCGACCTGGCCCTTGAACTCGTCCGGGGTGCTGCTGCGGTTGGCCTTGTACTCCGCGAACGTCTCCGACCGGAACGTCTTGCGGGAGAGGTCGAACGCCACCGCCAGGTGGGTCGGCGCCTCGTCGCGCAGCAGGTTGATGAGCATCGAGGTGAACCCGAAGACCGCGTTCGTCGTCTGCCCGGTCTTCGTCTTGAAGTTCTCCGCGGGCAGCGCGAAGAAGGCGCGATACGCCATCGAATGGCCGTCGATCAGCAGCAGTTTGGGCCGCTCGGCCTGTGCGGTGGCGGGTGTGGCGTTGGCAACGGTCGTGTTCTCACTCGGGCTCACGGGAGCGAGTCTAGGGTGAGGGTCTGACAGTCCTACCTGTCGTGTCGTTTGCGGCCTGTCGGCGGAGCTGCTCAGACCCCCTTGGCGCACGAACCCGCCTGGCCGGAGGCCCCCGCGATCGGGGCGGCAGGGCGCCCTTGCACAGGACGTGAGAAAACTCGATAACGTGCGCCCTGGCGACGCGATCGTGGTCGCGGGTTCACGAATGTTAAGGAGCAGTGCGTGACCGAACAAGCCCTCGAATCCTTCGCCGGGATCGACCCGGCCTACGCCGGACAGCAGCTCAACGACAAGCTCGGGCTCGAGATCAGCGAATTCGGTCCCGAACGCGTCGTGGGCAGCATCCCGGTAGAGGGCAACCTCCAGCCCTACGGCCTCCTCCACGGCGGCGCGAACGCCGTCGTCGCGGAAGCGCTCGGTTCGATGGTCTGCGCGCTCAACGCCGGCACCGACAAGGCGACGATGGGGCTCGAGCTTTCGTGCACCCACCACCGGGCGGTGCGGTCCGGGCGGGTGACCGGTGTCGCGACGCCGGTGCACGTCGGACGCGGGACCGTGACCGCCGAGATCGTGCTGACCGACGACCAGGGGCGCCGGTCGTGCACGGCGCGGCTGACCTGCGTGGTGCGGGAGCGGCCG
>Ga0307518_10002662_pt1 | contig 12992 bp, 14 predicted proteins | sample 25_EM_MG_FD_203889 | JGI IMG/M metagenome (GOLD analysis project Ga0307518, IMG submission 203889) | Populus trichocarpa ectomycorrhiza microbial communities from riparian zone in the Pacific Northwest, United States - 25_EM | ecosystem: Host-associated > Plants > Roots > Unclassified | place...
AGAATGAAGAATGGTTAAGAGCAGAAATACAGATTTAGCAAAAACTAGTTACTTGTCTGCAGCATCATGAATAGGAGGCTCGGATGGATGGACAAAGTTGTCTGGGTGGGTGCCAAGGATATCTACAAAGTGATTGGCGGCTCCTTCGACGCTTGGGGGAGCTGCAGTGCCAGGGGACATTTGGCGGAGGTATGCCTCTCGATAGGCTCCTGGAATGGGCTCATGGGCACCGCTGGGTTCTGCGTATCCAGTCATGTGTTGGCTGCAGAGAGGAAGGTGGGGATTGGTATAGTGCCCGCGTCCCATTGTTCCAGGTTGCTGATGTATTGCCGGATTATCATTGGTGTACATATTCATGTAAGGACGTGAGGCAAATGGAGGCGGAAGGAGAAACCGTGGATGGTAGCGGCCATACTGGACGTCTGGGCCTCTGCCCGAAGGGTCATACCAGCCAGAATTGATGCCAAGATGGTATGGAGCTCCTTCGTAGTTGAATCGGCCATCGTCATGATATGCCGAATCTGGGAGTGGCTCGTGGGTGTGTAGTCTTGCGGGATTGTCGTGTGGATAAACCGCTCTATCCATTGGCATTTCATAGTGGTGGTGAGGGAGAGGCAGATGGCCTGGTGGGCGTGCACCCAGGGGGTTGCCAACTAGGGGATCCTGTCCAGCCTCCATAGGTCCCAAGCGAACACTGATGTGACCTTCTTCGGCGGCTAGAAGCCTGCAGGAGGCTGGGGAAATTGAGTCCTTGGGATCCGCCGCGGATGCATAAGTATCTGGATAGATCCTTCGGCGTAGGTTGAACGCCGTGTCTGGATCGCTGTTTTGCCCAGGTCCCCATACCACTGGACGCGGTTTTGGTCGCCCGCCAGACTCGAGGTAATAATCTCGCGGGGATAGATCTACCAGGGCGTTAGGAACCAATCAATCAAAAATGACATCATATGGTATATGGTACCATGACTTACATGGCGCAGGGTTAAGTGATTTTGCAGGACCGATTCCACCCTCTGTGGGTCCAGCCGCAGGCTGAACGGTGGTGGTGATTTCGGACTGTACATGCTGAGGGCCATGTGCTGTGGTGATAAATCATGTAATGAAGCCATTAGTACTTAGGTGTTTCGTCATACAGCTGTTCCTTATGCATTTCACATGGACCTGGGTCACATTGCATGTCTACCACACAATATATTAAGGGCGCAATTTCTTGTATGTAGTGGGCACTTACCTTCCGTGCGATGAGGGTCTTGCATTGGTGAACTCGTCGTGACACCACTCCGTACAGCCTGGGACTCATCTAGAGGGTGCAGAGATTGTACTCCTGTAAAGTGCGGGTTAGTATGACATTGAATACTAGCAACGGCTTACGCTCGTCGCCTTGAGGCTGGCCCTTATCTGTTTCACATGGAGCTGTGTCACATTGCATGTCTACCACATAAGTACATTAGGACAATGATCTTTTGTACGGTGTGGCGACCTACCTTCCATGTGACGAGGACCTTGCACTGGTAATATGGTCGTGCCTTCACCCCGTACACACTGAGACTCGACTGGAGGGCACAGAGATTGCATTTATGCAAGGTGTACATCAGTATAGCTGTATAGCGTAGAATACTCGCAATAGCTTATGTTTGTTGCCTTGAGACGGTCCCTTATCCATTTCACGTGGAGCCGGGTCGCATTGCATATCTGCAACACAGTACATTAGGTTGGTGATTTTTTGTACGTAGTGGCGACTTACCGTCCATGCAACGAGGGTCCTCCAAGGGTAGCCGTTCACTGGATGTACACTCAGAGCCATCTTGAGGATGCAGAGATTGCATTGCTATGGAGTATATATCAGTATATTAAAGTTGGTACAGGCAGTGACCTATGTTCGTTGCATTGGGGCCGTTCCTTGTTCGTATCATGTCAAGCTGAGTCGCATGGCATCTCTACAGAACAATACATTACTAATGGTGAAGGTTTATTTGTAAGTAGTGACGACTCACCTTTTGTATGAGGAGAATCTTCCAAGGGTGGGCTGGCTATGACCTCTCGAGGGTGCGCAGATGGAGGGTGCACAACTTGCGTCGCTGCAGAGGGTCCACTGAACTGACAACATGGATTTTATGTGAGTACTTACGCGCGTCGAGACGAGGCTCGTCAGAGGCTCGTGCCACCTTAGATAAATGTGGAGGGCATGGTACTTGCGTCGCTGCAGAGGACCACTGAGCTGGAAAGAAACAGGTGTTATGTGTGAAGACTTACGCGCATCGAGATGAGGTTCGTCTGAGGCTCGCGGCACCTTGGATAAATGTGCGGCCGTCCGTGTGGCAGGCCGAGCATGCTGGACGCGACCAAGAGTTCCCAACATTTGGGATTCATTACCCTTGAGATTGTTGTTTCTTGGTTCGTCATCACCAGAAGAGTCAGTGTCAAGTGGCGAGTCAATTCGAAACCTAGCCTTCCTGGTCTGTGAGGATCCTTGTATACTCTTGGGAAGTTGTCTGGTGCTCCTATCTGCTGAGGATGCTGCTCTTTTCACAGCACATGATGAATCCTGACAATCTGCCTTTCGTTTGCATGTATGAGCCTGCTCCTCTGAAAGATGAGCGTCGGAGCTGTCACAAATGATTTTCTCAGCATCGGAATCAGAGGTGTCCGGAATGGTGATGACGCTTGGTCCTCCTGTCGCTGCCTTGCCTGCCTTTTTAGTAACAACGACCTCAACCTTTTTTTGCCTGACTGTAGCTTTTGGTAACCTAATCGGTGGCGGTAAGTCTGTATCTCCGGCTACATCTTTCGCTCCTTTTTGCTTTGTAGATCGGAGTTGCATTGGTGCAGGCAAAGGTGACATGTCGAAAAGATCGTCGATGTCACTGCCAAGGCCAGTCTTCGAAGCGGGAGGCTTCCCACCCCCCACCTGCTTCCTAATCTGTGTCTTGGCTGTATTAGGTAGGCGCGCTGGCCCTTCGTGATCTACCTTGCCATTGAAGAAAACTCTTTTCCCTCTCAATGAGTCAGAATCACATAATGGCGGGGCGCCATGGATGACAGGAATTTTGGATGCAAGGAGGTCCACTAGTCATAAATTAGAATTTATGGCCATGAGCGCAAATTCAACACGCACTCTTTTTGTTTGGCATAGATATGAAATGTAGCCTATGAGGGCCAGTGTCACGGAGTGCAGCAATTACCTGCGCAGATTCCAAAACAGTCAGGTCTGATACACCCTTAGAGCTAGTTCGGGAGGAAAGTCCCATGATAAATCCAGGTAAAAAGACCCACAAAAAAATCCACAAGGACTGTTGACATAAGCTGCAACATTCCGGCGGAGTAGTAATTACACAGTTCTAGTACTGTCGATAATCGCAAAATAGATTTCACTCCCATCCATCATGGCCGAGCACCCTTTAGATATCGATGAAGAATTCGTTGAGTGGGATACAATCGTGGACTGTGGGCAAGATGTTGACAAGGTGGAAGTGATTGATGGGGAGATCAAAGAAATCGACGACACCTATCCTATGACTCAATTTCGTAGTCGATTCAAGCTCCAATTCGAGGCCCTATACGCCATATCTGTTACTATCATCGAGGCGATTGCTCTAGCGACTCAGAGAGCCGAACCCATCCCATACCACACCTCTATCCTCTCTGGTGAAGGATGGATGCTGGAACTCTTGAATGGTCACCCCGAAAGGATCCGCACTGAACTTGGCGTTCACAAACATGTTTTTAAGATCCTAGTGGATGAGCTTCAGCGCCATGGATTCAATCACTCAAAGCACGTCACTCTCGAGGAGCAACTCGGGATTTTTCTATATACCGCTGTTACTGGCCTGACAATCAGACATGTCGGAGAGCGTTTCCAGCGATCGAACGGTACCATCTCAAAGTAAGCATTGAGTTGACATGTCTTGTATGACTGCTCACGATTAGTAGATACTTCAAGGAAATGCTTGTCGCATTTTCATCACCCGGAATTTACACAAAATATGTACAACTTCCCCGTACTGACGCTCTGGTCCACGCTTCTATCCTCGACAACCCCAAGTTCCACCCGTTTTTCGAAGATACGATCGGTGCAATTGATGGGACGCACATTGCATGTGCCCCATCTGCGGAGGAAAGAGATGTGTCGCGAAATTGCAAAGGATTCATGTCGCAAAATTGTCTCCTATGTTGCGACTTCGACATGCAATTCACGTACGTGCTCAGTGGCTGGGAAGGCTCAATGGCGGATGCATCAATCTACCATGATGCACGGTTGAGCAACCTAGCTATCCCTGACAACAAATACTACCTCGCTGACGCAGGGTTTCCGAATTGCCGCCAACTATTGGTTCCCTATCGTGGGCAACGGTATCATTTAGCAGAGTGGGGCCGCGCACAGACCCGGTGAGTTTATTCGAGTCTTCTTTAATTCACAATGACTCACTTCACATCAAGGCCTGTCAACGCACAGGAACTGTATAACCTCCGCCATTCACAGCTCTGCAATGTCGTCGAGCGCATCATTGGTGTACTCAAGCGCCGCTTCCGAGTTCTTATCGTGCCTCCGGAATATTCTATGGACATTCAGGCTCGCATCCCACCCGCTTTGGCTTGCATGCACAACATTATCTGTACATGGGACCCAGTAGAGCTGGAAGATGTTGAGGCCGGAGCTGTTCCATCTTTGCAGACATCTGAAGGCATGTCTGGCTTGATCGCTGATGGTGTCCCCACTAACGCAGATCGTGAGTGGATGTCTGCAAAGCGGGACAGGATTGCCCAAGATATGTGGGCCAGTTACACTGCAGAACGCACACGGAGGGGTGATCCAGTCGCACTTTAACTAGTTGATACATACTCTTGCATACCAGTAGGAATTCACGCGTCACTCGAATAAACAGAGATGATGATACCCGATGCAAAGACAATACAATGGGATGAAAGAACTACAAATGTGATGTGTAACTAAGTTTCCTGTATCTCTTTGAGCCGCAACTCAATCCATGCCTTGCGACCAGCAGCGAAACGGACAGGATCCTTTGTGAGCGAAAGATATGTATCAGCAAAAATGACATTGTCAGTGAGAAGATCCAAGAAATGAGCCAACTCATCAGGTGAGACGAGGGCCATATCAAGCTCGAGGAATTGCTCCCTTGCCTTCCGGGATAGCAGATGAGTTGGAATGCGTGCCATGGCTGAGGGGCTAGTAGCTACAGATCCCTCCGACACGGTGCTCTTTTCACCCTTCCAAGTCTCCCTAAACTCGGCTTGGATACCTTCCAACCGGTGCTCCAGACGCCCTATCACCTCACTATTCCCAGCACGTCGCTTTCGAGCCGATGATGAATTGGAGACCCTGGATCCAGCCAAGGAACTTGATATAATCGAAGAGCCATCGCCGTCTGCCTTCCGCTTCTGAGAGCGCTCGATACGAGCTGAGACACTAGATGACGGTTTGATTGAGCTAATATTTGAACCATTAAACGAAGAGGGCGCGGTCGGAGGAGTGAAGCTTGTTGGCGTGGCAGGAATTCCAGCAGATTGGTCGGAAGGCCAACTGAAGGCAGTCTGGGTGTTGGTTGGAACAGTGCACGGCACGAAAGGTGCGAGAGGGGGAGATGAATCCACTGGTACGTGGTTGGAAGGCCAACTGAAGGCAGTCTGGGTGTCGGTTGGAACAGTGCACGACGCGGAAGGTGCGAGGGGGGGAGATAAATCCACTGGTACATGTTGAGGGGCATACATCTCCATGTCGTTAGCAGTGCATGGAGCGACAGAGAGTCCCCCCACAGTGCTATTACTACCCTTGTCATGCGAACTGCTACCGGTGGAAATGCCGTCAGTAGTAGAACGCGGAGCACTGAGGCTTAACGCAGAGAAGCGATTTAAGCCCTTGCCCTTAGAGGGCATGAGCAGCTTCATTTTATCATAGTGTACCCAGCCTTTTGTTTTGAAAGTAGTTGCATCCTTGTGTATCTGTCAACATTACTGTTAGCCTAGATCAGCGTCCTTCTTATGGTGACGTACCTTGACATATCCATCCCACACAGCCTTGTTCTCCAGACTGATATTGGCCCCTAATTCAAGCGAATATGCGAACCTGGACGTATTCACAATGTGATCAACGACTTCGAATGTCTTTCTCAGCTGCCATAGGCAATATCAGTTGATTATTCTATTAGTTTTAGGCCGAAAATTACTCACCCTTTTGTACTTGTCCTTACATCCTTTGGGAGTCTTGGGTCCTCCTTTGCTGGGGTTGGCAAGAGCAGCAGCAACCCCATTCCAAAAAGGTGCCCGGAAATTCATGCCCTGGCCAGCTGATGCCTTGTGAGAAATAGCCAGATCAAGGAGAGTATCGATGTCTGTATCTGGCCATGATGCCGATCCCGATGGCGGCATGGCTGCTTGGTGAGAAGTAGATGTACCTTTGGTGGGTGAGCGTGATGACTTCTTGGAGGGCATCACAGAAAGAGAGAGCGAGAGAGCGACGTGTGAGCCACACTGCGGTGTTGATACTACTAACCCCGCCTCCAACACGGCATCTCGGCCAGAGCCTGAACTCCGCTGGAATGTTGCAGCTTATGTCAACAGTCCTTGTGGATTTTTTTGTGGGTCTTTTTACCTGGATTTATCATGGGACTTTCCTCCCGAACTAGCTCTTAGGTTTGCTACGCGAAGCACGCTCTTGCCCAGGGAACAACACCACATCCGGCCAATTCATGCAGACAAGTGCATGCTGACCCAGCTCCTGGGGAAGCTGCTTCCAAGGAAACAGCTTCCCTGAGGCCCATGTGTGACCATGACCCTCTGAGACCTTGTCAGTATCATGTTGTTGGCTTCAAGGAATCAAACAAACCAATTTGTGAAGTGAGAAGCTTCTTAACAAGCTTGTGGTCCTCTCTCTCATCACTCGCGTTGTCCGGAGCATGGTCACCGCTATCAAATGTTAGATCGACAACGTCAGCTCCTATGTCATTGCGTTCCTTCGCTTTACCCTTAATGTCCAACTTGTCTTGGTTGAACGTGTCTGTGACGCACGCCAGAGACGACCGGTTGCTGACAAGACCATGGCAACGTGAGAATGTGAAACGGAAGTGGATGGTAGAGCTTACTATATGTGTGCTTTGAAGTGACCAATGATGGCATCCATGTCAGTGCGGCAATGCTCCATGAAAAACTACATGTGTACAGTTGTATCAGTTAATTGTAAGCAGTTGGATTAAGTATGTACATCCTCTGCACCAGGTGTGGTGTATGAATAACCCAGCGAGGCATCTTGGTTGACAATGCTTCCTGCCATTACAAACGCCGCTTCAATCTCGTGCGCTTTTGACAGAGCAGAGAACTGGAGTAATGTTAGGTGTGCTCGCTATGCTGTTGGATCAAGACTTGCCGACTGGGTAAACCTCTTCGCTGATTTATGGAACATTTGTTGCCGTTGGCCAACCGTCTTCCCTGCTTCAGTGTAGTGTGTACTTTCCTCGAACTTTGTAAGAATTTTTTGCCAAGTTTCAGGGTACTCCTGCTTGAACAGCTCGTAGCACTGTTTGCGGACTGTAACCGCTGAGATATGATTAGTATATAATGATGTATCACTTGCTACTGTGTCCTTACATTTCGTATCAATAGCGCCAACTTGCGGTCCAGTCTTTCGGAAGCGATCAAGTTCAACCTGAGTATTCAGGGCAAAATACTTTGAATACTTGTTCCAGTCATTTGCCGAGTTCAAATGCACGTATTGCTTTACGAAGCGATCAATTAATTGTTGGGGTGGTTGGCCAGAACGGACCGCGAGGTCCGTAAGATATGTTGTGATATGGTCGAGTCCCTCTTGGATGATGTCTAGAACAGCATCGGACGGTCTTCCAACCGCGAATTGGCTGTCCTCGTTCTCGTCTAAATCAGCATGGCTATCATCGCTAGGGGGCAAGGCAACTGCATCCACAGATGGAGTATACAAAGTCTACCAATACAGAGTGAGTAAATTAAGAATCACCACCAGCTGGAATAACATGCCTCTGGAGGTTGAGTGGCCTGAGCTGGCTCAAACCCTAGTCTGTCTAGCGCTGCACTAGGCGCTAACCCTTGATTGGCAGGACGAGAAGAGTGTGTGCGCTTGAACTTTCCTAGGGGTACAGCGTCCACCCCATTATCTGATGTCGCAGTAGATGTTAACTACAAATGCAGCAGTCAGTTAGGGCCCATCAGCGGGTGGGGTAACTTGCCTGTGAAGGTGCAGCCGGCTCAAAGCCAAGCCGGTCTAGCGCGGCACTAGAGGCCAATCCTGGCTTGGCAGGACGAGAAGAGCGCGTGCGCTTGGTTTTTCCTGGGGGCATGGTAGTAGCCCCATTATCTGATGCTACTGTAGATGTGGCATCCCCGGGGCCGGGCATCTCAGACACCGGCTTTGGATCCGAACGCAGAGTCGGCTCAAGCTGCGTGGAAGACAGGTTGACCACGGCCGAAATGTTTGATCCCTTCGCCAGAGCGATTAATGCATGACATCGAAATAATAACAGATGGGCATACCTCATTGGCACGCCTGGGAGGTTGGGAGGTTGGAGCAGACATACCGCTGACATCGTTGGTGGGTTGAGCGAGAGGCTCGTGCGAGGGTCGACGGTTGGCCAGCAGGACTTCTGACACGCCTGGCTCTTGCGAGGCTCTTCGGATCGTAGGGGGGACCTCTGATGAGGCTCCCAAAATTAGTACCATTCAGAATGGAGAAAGTCAAGACACCTACCATTGGCTACACTAGCGGTTTGAATAGTGGGAGCCATGTCACCGCTCCAAAGCGGCTTGGAGACCTTCCCCTTGGGCGTTGGAGACCCTGGAGAGCCTAGTGAAAAATATGTGGTCAGCAAATAAGAATGGCAACGACAGCCGACCATACTGGTGACAGAATCTTTTCGTGAAGGGGTCTGTAAAAAATCAACCAACACAGCACCATCTGTGGATTGAAATAGTTCAGATGCGCATCCAATCTCGGGTTCCTCGAGGGATGGATTGATTTCGATAGACTTGGGGTTTTCTGTAATAGAGGTAGATGGCACGGTCTGGTGAGTACGACGAATTCGTGCCTTGGATATGAGGCCGCCATCACGGTCTGTGGCTTTGATGGAAGTGCGAAGACGAGTGGGCGTCAGGACAGGAGGCGCTATTGCATCTGGATGCCCCCCGCCGCCTACTTGTAATTCGTCAAAATCTGCGTCTAAGTCGGACATGCTACACTGCTGAGCGGTCTGGGTGGAATGGTGATCTGAGTCTGACAATATTCAGAAAGCGACTCAAGCACTTACAGTGGCGTTCGTCATCAGAAATCAACGGAGTGAATGGTAACGACATCCTGTTTATATTTTGATGCAAAAAAAAAATGCTGGACTAACCTTGGAAGGATATTCAAGGAAATGAGATGTTCGTTGATTGCGAACTCAATCATTTCCACCCCAAACCAAAGTTGCCCTATATGATGTTAATGAATCAAAATAATATCATCATCACCGTGTGATCAGTGGATCAACAAGGACGTCACAGGCCGCGCGCTGAAGCTGGTGAGAATGATGAGTGTGGATCTTGAACGGATATACAATTAGTCCCTACCTTGAGCGGGAGGAACACCAACCAATGCGTTATGACGATCTTGATTAGAGGGTTCATCATTGACCCTCAGTACCTACCGTAAATGTTAACATTGCATGTAGGAATGTTGTATGAAATAGATCGCTGGTAGTGGGAGCCTCGACCAACGGACCGCGTGTTGAAGCTGGCGAGAATAAGAAGTGTCGATCTTGATTAAAGATAGAACTAAGCCTTACCTTGAGCGGGAGGAACACTGACCAATGCGTATCGTAACGAGCTGAAAAGATGGTGATTGCAGACCATAGTAGGCCACGCATGCGAAAAGGATAGCGATGTCAGAGGATATCGCAGGCTCGTCATTGGCCTTCAGTACCTATCGTAAATGGTAACAATGTATCAGTGTCGCACGAAATAGAACACTGACGTTGATGGTGAAGCCAATCATTTCCACCCAAAAGCCAGCTTCCCTATATATCAAGATGAAGACTGGAAGACAATACTTGATGAGCGTCAATGCGAAGATTCCATGAATATAACGAGGCGATTAATTGGAAGGAGAGCGGGGCCTGGGCAAGCAACAAGAAATTGGGAGGGGGGAAAAGATACAAGAACTACCTATGAGGCTTGGGAGAGGCTCGTATACAACACTCGGTGAGTGACTGTGCGTGACTGGGCTAAAGAATGAAGCGTACACACTGTGGTGGGGTTACATCGGTAAGGACACATTATCAAGGAATACTTGAGATTGGTGAGGCTCTGCAATGCAGGCAAAGTTGATGAACAAGTAGGAGATAGGACTATGCTACGCACCATGTGAATGGACGATGCCCAGTGGATTTGACAATTCGGATCATTGAAGAAGAGTTGTCGACCATGGCTGGCAATGCGGTCAACACATGATGACACAGCCACGAACTGTCCGATCCGGATAGGCTCCGCAAGTAAGTCTTGTAACTCGCAACTTCTGTGGCGGTGTGCCACGGGTGCAACGTCCTGATGCCAACTCGTACTGCTATCAAATCCACAGCCCGAAATTACAGCTCGCACCGACAACGTTACATTGTCAACGTGGAAGTCTGTCAGTAAGTAATTCATGTATGACTGTACTGTACTTTCCGACCCAAATCCAGGAGTGTCCAACCAACTCTCTCCAAGCTTCTCATCAACGTGGATGCCAAGTGTGATTATTGGCACCACTTTGCTGTAGTTGGAGACCAAACCAAACATTGTGATGTTACTGGAAGTTCGTTTCAACAATATAGCACTCAGTGTATTTCTGACCTCCCCCCCTAGCTTCTTATCATTGTGGATGTGATCCGGCGTCATGTGCGCGCTCTGTTGCAGTGGTAGCGGAATGTTGTTTCATCGATATAGCGAGTGTCTGACCAGCTCCCCCTCCCAGCTTCTTATCAATGTGGGCGCGACGTCCAACATCATGTGCATGCTCTGCGGGCATACCTCATTGGTGCACCTGAGAGGCTCAGAGGTTGGAGCGGACATATCGCTGACATCGTTGGTGGGTTGAGCGTGAGGCTCGTGCAAGGGTTGGCGGTTGGCCAGCAGGACTTCTGACACACCTGACTCTCGCAAGGCTCCTCGGAGGTCTGCACTCCTACCCTACCATGTCTCCTGCTGCTCAGCCTATTGCATGCCACTCCTCTGATTGCGCAGACTTTCACTCTCCCTCCCAGACTTGTATGCTGCCACCTTGGGGGGCTATCACCGCCTCCTACATCATTGGAAAATTGTCTCGAGTCCGACTTAACTGCTCCGATTGTACACGAGGGCTCGATTTTTGAACCATGTCAATAACTATTTACCCCCATCATTTGATTTCATTTAGATTGTCTGTTAACGTAGTGGTTGCCATTGTATATACTATGTTCGTTCAGATCCAGTGATCACGCATCACGTAGATGAAAGTGAGGAATAAATTATCAGGTGATTCTCTTGGTCGGCATTGAGGTATGACATGGAAGAATTTGTGGTAACACGCAAGAAGTCCGAATGATATATGTACGTAAAATCATCATGAGCCGAATAGAATGGGAAATGGGCATCATATCAAGCTGTGGGATCGGATCTTCTGGAGGTCGGGGTAACGGCAGAGACGTCCGGACTCGACCGCTGGTGCTCAGCTCAACTGTAAGAGACAACGAGGAATAAGTTGCTTAGTGGTATCCAATGCACGAGTTAGTATATAACTTAACTTACAGTGATGTCTGACCTTCATGTCATTCTTCTAATCTCTCCCTGGGTCCCTTTGCTTTTTTACGACTCTTCATCTCCTCCTCCAACACCAGCTCCAATACATGTTTGGATTTGAGGACCACATTGCTCGTTCCATTCTCGCCCCAACAGTTAACATTGGTTAATTCCTGTGCTACAGCTGCATCCTGCTCGGGCCAAGTCCCTGATTCAAGGTGGCTGGAAAAACATCCAATGATGTGAGTGTGATCTCCCAATCTGTCCAAAGACTGCTTATGGCCATATACCGCCAAAGCCTGCAAATATTTTATCTCCCTTTCCAAGAGATCATTCAGATTGGAAGGTAAGAGAGTCCATTCTTCCGCACTGGGCTCGTAGTAGAAATGGCCAAACAGGTCCGCCAGATCCTTCAGCAGTCAAAATAATGTGGACTTGTTGGGAAAGAGGGCAGGAGACTTCGGGTCGTTGCACTTAAATATGGTCTGGAAGGCGAAAACGCCCCGTTTCTGCTCCCCTGCTGACTCGAAGGTGTCCCGAATAAAGGTACTGCGCTCTGAGATAGATAAGGATGTTTTGGAATACATGAGGGCTGTCCAGAGTAGCACCCAAAAGGAGGATTCTAGGTCGTCCCAAAATGTGTGGATGGCGCCCCGATCTTGGACAAGGCATGCTGACATGAATTGCCAAGTGCCCTGCCAAGATTCATCAGAAGGCAAGCATGAGACAACAGTACGGCATACCGTGCGTGTAAGATGGCGAGGTGTTTCTATCTTGGTGGGTTTCGCCAAGTCCCAGTCGATCAAATACCCACCGCCAAAAGCAATGATGATGTTCCCAGAGCTAACGTCCCGATGAAGGTAGCCCACTTCATATGCCTCTTTATGAGCTATGGATTGGCAGCTATGAGTTTGCATGGTCATTAGGATGGAAGAACTCACCAATAAGGGCATCATGGATCGCTTGTACCAGTGCCCGTGAGCTAGAAAAATTAGTCAAGGCATCTCCAACAATGTCTATGGAAAGGAAGTAATGGCTATGACGTATGATCGCCAGTCCTTGTTGACAAGCCCAGGCAAACCATGAATAGCGAAACGTTTGCGTCTTTTGCTGAGACCAACATGGCACGTCACCACTGGCCAGACAGATCGGGACATGGGAGACACCCTTTGCATTGAGATTGGCGTAGATCTCACCTTCTGGGACAATATCGGTAGCATCAA
>Ga0307518_10002664_pt1 | contig 12992 bp, 8 predicted proteins | sample 25_EM_MG_FD_203889 | JGI IMG/M metagenome (GOLD analysis project Ga0307518, IMG submission 203889) | Populus trichocarpa ectomycorrhiza microbial communities from riparian zone in the Pacific Northwest, United States - 25_EM | ecosystem: Host-associated > Plants > Roots > Unclassified | place...
TTATCAAGGTTTTATATCATCATTTTGCACTTGAAGTATCAATAACTCCTTAACTAAAGCATGTTTTATAATAACAAGTCTGATACTATAAGATACCTTTAATTTATGGTAAATATTCATCTTAAATATAGGCCTATCACATAAATAAAAGGATTGATTGATGAGTTTAAGTACTGAAATTGAAAGGACAAAGAAAGGGTCAAACTTAGAAAAGAGATGCTGGTTTAGTCCAAACTGGAACACTGTTCGGTCATTGGGGCATAACTGGAGGTGTAGATCTTGGATTTAGGTCTGCTCTATATGGATGGAAAGCTAAGACATAGGCCTAAAACTTTCAGGGATTCCAAGGTTTAAAAAGGCCGTTTTCAAGTCCAAATTGTAGCAACAACGGAGAAGTCCGAATCTGTCCTGCAGCCCAGACACTGTTCAGTGTTTAGCCCATATCTTGAGTTCTAGAAGTCCAAATGACCTCATCTTTTTTTTCCTGGAAAGTTGAGACAATTTCCTAGAACTTTCATGATTTAAGTTGGTTCAAATTGTGATGTTATCAATTACATTTTTGGCAGACAAGAAGATAAGAATTGTCATCAAGTCAAGATGTGGCAACCCACTCATCAATTAGTCAACAAATCAATAGTTTCAAATTTTGGCCAATAAAAGGAGGCATTTGCCATGCATTTAGGTATCTTGGTGTTCAGATCAAGATCATGCTCTTGTTTCCTCTCTTTATATTTTGTAATACTTAAGTTTTGTTTATATTAATCTCTTGTTTATGCCTTTCATTTCCTTTCCTTTACTTAATTAACTTTATCTTATTTATGTTTTTATCTTGTTTATTTATGTTTCTTTATTTCATTATGTTTAGCTAAGTTTATTATATCAAGGTGAAAAGGTTACACTAATGGTGTAAGGATAAATATAATATAAACTCAACATGGACCTTAATGTTTAATACTAACATGTTTTATATTTGTTATCTTGTTCACTTTTAATACTTTGATTGTTAAATGGTTAATCTAGATTTATGTTGTATAACCCTTGGTACAACAAATACTTGGCACTTTCATAGCCTAAACCGTATGGTATAACCGACACCTGTGCTATGAAAGGAACTTGATTTGTTGTTGATATAAGTTACAATCATGAATGCCTGACAACATTTACAAGTATTAGCATTTTTCTTTGTCCCCAAGGGGCATGGCGTGATGGCAAAGGGCTTGAGATCTGTACAGCAGGTCTCGAGTTCGAGTCAGGGTGTGCACCTCTTGTAAGAGCCTGGGACAGCCAGGGTTTTACTTGCTCACCTGGGCCCACAAAGTGCGCTTTTCGGGGGGTGGGGTTTCCTTGAATCGAAAAAAAAAAATTACAAGTATTAGCATTATTCGAATAAGATAACTAATGTAATCATGTTAACAATTTATAATCTAATTGGAACCTCCTTTGTGTGTGGTTTCCAATTGAATAATAAGAGTTTATACTATACTTGTTTGACATACCATTAGTGGATCCTCTAACCTTGACATTTATTGTTATCATTGTTTAATCCTTACATTAATCTTTCATCTCAAAGTTCTCATCAACTTCTTTTTCTTCTTCTTCTTCTTCTTTATTACTACTACTACTACAACAACAACAACTACTATTATTATTGTTGTTATTGTTACTATTGTTGTTGTTACTATTGTTGTTGTATTATTGTTATCTATAATTTATACAATTAACCTCCCTATGGTTCGACCCCGGTCTTGTCGGGTTATTTATTACTTTGACACTCCTGCACTTGGGAGAAGACATCAATCTTTTGATCGTGTCAGTGATCTTGTGTGACTTCTCCTCTTGTATATGTGGCTTGATGTGTTTATGCTCCTAGCCACTGAGGTCATGTTGTTTACTTGACAAATGAGAACAATTATCTTGGTGTTTGAATGCAGGTGGTACAGTAGATATGGTAGGCATTGTACTTACCATTGGCATTGGCTGAGAGGCAGGTGATAGCCATTGAAGAGAAAGAAAAGTAGGCAGTGTACTTACCATTAGTGTTGGCTGAGAGGCAGGTGATAGCCATTGAAGAGAAAAGTAGGCAGTGCACTTACAATAGAGAATTAGATGAGCACCGTGTAGAACTAGCAAGTGGTGCGTAACGCCATGGTGACTTTTTGGAGTTCATAATAATACATTGTGATGTGTGCTAGTGCAAGGAATTTGCATGATACCAAGTCGAGGCAGTGACTTTGTGTGAGTCTGATTGGGTTGGCCAAAGTAGACTGGAGAGTTGTGCGCTTAGGGCCAAACGGATTGGAGAGCAGTTCAGTTGAGCCAACCTAAGCTTATTAAACTTAAATTGAAATACCATCAACAAAGAGAGTCAAGCTGTAATATTTTAGGAGAGAGAAAATAAAGAAAAAAAATACATTCTAGAGACACGTCAAACCAATAGGAAAATGGCATGGCGATGCTTCCAAGAACACGACATAAGGATATTTTTGGATACCGAGAAGTGCTACTCAAAAGGCTCGGGCGCCTCCCACGCTCCTTTAGATGTCGTATATGATAAGATAACAGTCAATCACAGCTAGCAATAGAGATATAGCAGCAGGATTCCTGTGATTGATCATAGCAATAGAAGGATTCTTGTAATCCTATAAATTTGCTGTTACCTGTAATATAGGCAACAATCACTCATGTAATTAATACACACACACACACGACTAATAATAGAATCAATAGTGTGGGCTTTTCTTTCCTTGTTTTGTTTTCTCCTACATGGTATCGGAGCTTGAAATGGACTCCCCCACCTCATTTGTTTTACCCATGTCTTATGCCCTTGAGTTTTCACTAGCCAAGACTCATTTACCCGATATCTCTATCAAGGTTGCCTCAAATAACTATCTCTTATGAAAAGCTCAAGTTATACCAATTCTGAGAAGTCATGGTCTTCTTGGTTATGTAACCAATGACATTTCATGTCCTGAATTAACCATTATTGGTGCTGATGGCACCTTGCAATCAAATCCAGCAACAGCAACTTGGCTGCGTACTGATCAATTGATCCTTTGATGGATCAATAGCTCTTTGTCAAACGGTCCTCTTTCCCAAGTCATCAATAGTGAATCTTGTCATGATGCTTGGATTGTTTTAGAGACTCTTTATAGAAGTCACACCCGAGACTGTATACAACAAATGAAGGGAGAGTTGCAGACTCTCAGCAAAGGTTCTTATTCCTTAGAAGACTATTTGCACGAGGCCAAGTCTCTAGCCTTGTCACTTCGTGGTGCAGGAAAACCAATGGATGATGATGATCTTATTGTTTGCATCCTGCATGGCTTAAGATCTGAGTTTGATCCTATTGTTGCAGCACTTGATGCTTATGATATGTTTTCTCCTCTTGAAGGCGTGATTAGCAAACTACATGACTTTGAAATCAGACTTCACAATGCAAAAACCACTCCATCCATTATTGCCTTTTACACAAATAGAAACCGTTCTCATACAAAACCTCAAGGAAGTTCTAATGTGCGTGACTGATCTGGTGGCTATTCCAAAATACAATTTTAAAGATGTAACAGAGATGCTCACAACACATGATCTGGTGATAATTCCTCTAGAACAAGACAATCCTCGTTCACCCATACAGGTCACAGCTCTGGTCGCGGACGAGGAGGTATCACCTGTTTTCGCTGTGGTAGTCCAAATCACAAAACTGATGGTTGTTTTGCTTCAGATGATGAAGCTGCACAGTATAAAGCTTTTGCTACCATTCAAGTAAGAGACAATGTAGAGGATAGTTGGTATCCTGACACTGGTGCCAACCAACATATGACACCAAATCCCAGTGAGGTGGAAGGTATTGACTCCTGCTCTAGTATTGATACTGTTATGGTTGGAAATGGTAATGGTCTCTCTATAGTAGGTATAGGACACACTAATCTACCTACCACTACTCTTAAGCTCAATAATGTGCTGGTTGTTCCTGATATAAAAAAGAAATTATTATCTGTATCTTAATTTATACGAGATAATAACTGTTACTTTTTTTTTTATCCATAGGGATTCCTTCTCAAAGACATGAAGACAAGGCAAGTTATTCTTAAAGGTTCCATGAAAGATGGTTTATATCCCATCAATATGCTGCAGTTTCCACATCATTCCTTCAGTTTCTTAGCAAATAAAGTTCCAGGAAGTCTATGGCATGCACGCTTTGGCCAACCTCATTCTCAAATTATTAGCAGATTATCCCTACCATCATTGCATGGAAAAATAGATTTCTGTGAGAGTTGTATGTTGGGCAAGTCTGCAAAGCTGCCTTTTAATTCTCGACAATCATATTCAACATTTTTTTTTTGCATACATTACATCCTGATGTTTGGGGGCCTGCCTCAGTCTCCTCTTTTGATGGTTTTTTATTTTATTTGATTATTGTTGATGAATATTCTCGTTACATATGGCTTTTTCCTATGGCTCGCAAATTTGATGTTGCAGTTATATTTCCCACATTTATTACACAAATGGCAAATCAGTTCAGTACATCTATGAAAATTGTTCAAAGTGATAGTGGTGGTGAATTCATTAACACTGTTCTGCAGAATCACTTTGCAGCTCATGGTATAATCCATCGACTCTCGTGTCCTGGGACACCAGAACAAAATGGTCTTGCTGAACGGTGACATCACCATATCGTTGACACAGGTCTAACTCTAATGGCACATGCATCTGTTCCAACCAAATATTGGACAACATCATTTCGAACTGCTGTGTTTCCATCAATCACCTCTCATCTTCAGCTGTTAAACGTAAGTCTCCTCATGAGCATGTATTTGGCTCTTCACCCAGCCTTGATTTCTTACGGGTCTTTGGATGTTCTTGCTACCCTTTACTGTCACCTTTTGGTCGATCCAAGCTGGAATACAAATCAGTCTGTTGTGTTTTTATTGGATACTCAGCCAACCACAAGGGATACTACTGTCTTGAACCGCACTCTGGTCATCTTTTTATCAACAGACATATCAAATTCAATGAGCTGCACTTTCCTTTCAAGACTAATACAATTTCAAATTCAACTAATCCTCGATTATTTTAGCTACAAACTCTTCTTAAGTCTCTTAAAAATCATGCTCTGCCTCGACTACAAATCAGTTCGCCAACCAATAAAGTGTCTGCTGTAGAGCTTGCGACATATCAATCTTCAGCTTTTCAGCCCCCAACTCACTTGCAGTCAGTCTTGCCCTCTTCCCCAACTGGGTCATCAACTTCCATTTTACCACAACATATTCATCCCATGCTTACATGTGCTCAAATAGGCAATCTTAAACCAAAAACATTCTTCATAACTAGACATCAAATACTTGTGTGTTTTCTTGCTGATCTTACAGCACAGCCTTCATAGCCTTCTTCATACCATCAAGCCCTTCGACTTCCTCATTGGAAGAAGGCCAAGCAAGATGAAATGGATGCCCTGCATGCCAACCACACGTGGACCTTGGTACCCAAGACATCAGATATGAATTTGGTCAGCAGTAAGTGGACATTTAAAGTTAAAACATAGTCTAATGGCATAATTAACATGTATAAAGCCTGATGTGTGGCCAGAGGCTTTACTCAACTTCCAGGATTGGATTATGATGAAACCTTTAGTCTAGTTGTCAAACCAGGAACTATTCGGTTAATCCTTAACATTAGCCTCTCTCACGGGTGGCTCATTCAGCAGTTAGATGTCAACAATGCATTTCATCATGGTGATTTACATGAACGTGTCTATTTGGCTCAAACACCAGGTTTTGAGGATCCTGCCCATCCACATCATGCCTGCCTTCCTCATAAGGCTCTATATGGTTTAAAGTACGCACCTCGTGCTTGGCATATGAAATTCAACAACTACATACAGTAGATGGGCTTCACACAATGTCCCTATGATCAGTCCCTATTCTATTATCAACAAGGTTTAGATGTCCTTCTTCTACTGATCTATGTCGATGACATCCTTTTTACTGGGTCATCTCCATCTCAAATATCTGCATTCATTACTCATCTCTCGTCTGTGTTTCGCATGAAAGATCTTGGCGATGTTCACTACTTCATTGGCCTTCAAATTACTAGGACTGACGCAGCACTCACCATTACTGAAACAAGGTATCTACTGTCGCTTTTGCACAAGTTTGGTTTAGCTGGTGCTAAACCAGTTGCCACTCCTATAGCATCTTGCACCACCTTAACGGCTACCAACGACACCTTGTTATTTGATCCCATGCCTTTTTGTCAGCTTGTGGGATCTCTACAATATCTCACACTTACCCGACCTGACATCTCTTATGTTGTTCATCATGTTTGTCAATACATGAAAGCCCCACGAGAACCTCACCTCATTACTGTTAAAAGAATTAGTTTTATCTCAAGGGCTCTCTCGACCTTGGTCTTCATTTTGTTCCAATGCCCTTAACTGCTCTTCATGGCTTTTATGATGCTGACCGGGCGGGGTGTAAGGATGATCGACCCTCCACATCTGGTTTTGCCATCTATATAGGTGCCAACTTGCTGTCATGGGGTGCTAAAAAGTAGGCCACAGTATCTCGCTCTACGGCAGAAGCAGAATATCGTGCTCTGACTTCCACCACAGCTGAACTTATGTGGTTCATGAATCTATTAAAATCCATCGGTTATTGCTTTTCACCTCCAAAGCTATACTATGACAATATTAGTGCTATTACTATGGCCAAGAATCTAGTTTTTCATCATCGCACCAAACATATTGAAATCGATGTTCATTTCGTTAGAGAACGTATTGCTAGTGCCCTCCTGCTCGAACATATTGATGGCACTGCTCAACTTGTTGATATATTGATTTCTTTCCTTGTTTTGTATTCTCCTACATGGTATCAGAGCTTGAAACCATTTTAAAAATTAATATGAAAACACCTCTTTTACGTCAAGTTTAGATTTTCTGCTTCCAATGGTATTTTAGTCATTTCACTATGCAATTAATATGAGAAAAAACTTATTTATCCCTAGTTAATTTAAAAAATAACAAAGGGGCCAAGCAGAAAAACTTCAATGCTTTTGGAAGCCATTGCTAAATTGTTCTGGGAGAGGGTAAAAAACATCATTGCAGTATTCCAATGATTAATGCTCATGGGTCTGGAGCTATAGTATTTTTCCATAGGGTTTTATATCTTTTTAATCTGGTTTTTAGAGGAGATGCAAATTACTTCTCTCGCGGGTTGAAACCATAGTTATCAGACCCGATCCGGGGGTTGACCAGGCTAAGGAGTCGGGTCTCAGGTTATATGGGTTGATCAACCCAAATCAACTCGAAATGTTTTTTAAAAAAATAAAAGTTTTAATATTTCATATAAAAAAATTAAGAAACAATCCATGTAAATATAAGCTATTTATAAATTATTAATTTTTATTACACGTATACCAATCATTTTTTTAAAAAAAATGTAGGGCATGGTGGAAATACAACTGAATACAAGTTATTTTTTGTCCTCACAAAAATTTTAATTTATTCTGCTAAACGGATCAAGAGATATATATGTATATATATACACACACATCAATCTTGCCCATTACTCTATCGAAAATAATGCTTGTTGACTCCCAAAAATTATGTTCATAAAATTGTGAGATTTCAAGAACAAATTAATAGCAATTAAGGAAAAAATCTCAACCGGGTTTTGCCGAGTCTGGATCACAAGTCAACCGGGTTTTTATTCATCCTAATCTTTTGCTTTACTCAGATTGGTCTAATTATCAGATTGACCTGCCAAATCAGTTTAGATTTAATAAGTATGATTGAAACGATGCATTAAGTCTACGTGGAAATTAAAAAGAATGGTTTTATTTGTAAGTTGTAATATTTCAACCGTTAAGATTTTTTAATCATTAATTTAATTATAATGGCAATCATGTAATAATTTTATATTTTTTGTTGATTGAGTTTTCACGCACTCAGCTTGTTATGTAAAAAGTTATAAACAATATCAACAATGATATGTTGACATGTAAAGTGTCGTTTCTAAATCTATAAAGAAAAAATGAAGTCTCACTTTATAATAATAAAAAAGTAAATGATATTTGCAAAGAAAAAAGAGAAAATAATGGGAAAAAATGCATACTAAAGACACGCGTCAAACCAATAGAAAAAGGATATGACGATGCTCCCAACAACACGATATAAGGATATTTTTGGACACCAAGAGGCGCTGCTCAAAGGGCTCGGGCACCTCCCACGCTCCTTTAGATGTTGTACACTCTTGCCCACCTTCTTTTTATTTAACCAAATACAAAATTTTCCCTAAGCTGCCTTGATAATTACAAAAAAAAAAAAAACATAGTGAAAAGACTAGAACCCCCCTTGTCTTCACGATTAAATGTTTTTATTTAAAGGTATTTTGTTCATTTCATCGTATATTTTAATTATTTATTATTTTTTATATTTGATAAGATGCCAAATTGCCCCTTAGCTTGAATTGTAATAACAAAAAAAACCATTTAAAAAATATGAAAATACCTCTTTTGCGTCAGGTTTAGATTTTCCACTTTTAATGGTATTTTAGTCATTTCACTGTGCAATTAATATGAGAAATTTTTTTTTATCCCTGGTCAATTTAAAAAATGACAAAGGGGCCATGCAGAAAAAACTTCAATGCTTTTGGAAGCCATTGCTAAATTTTTCTGGTAGAGGGTAAAAAACATCATTACAGTATTCCAATAAATAATACTCATGGGTCCAGAGCTACAGTGTTTTTCCATAGGGTTTTAGATCTTTTTAATCTAGTTTTTAGAGGAGATGCAAATTACTTCTCTCACGGGTTGAAACCATAATTATCAGACCCGATCTAGGGGTTGACCCGACCAAGGAGTTGGGTCTCGAGTTACATGGGTTGATCAACCCAAATCAACTCGAAATTTTTTTTTAAAAAAATTAAAGTTTTAATATTCCATATAAAAAAATTAAGAAACAATTCATGTGAATATAGACTATTTATAAATTATTAATTTTTATTACACGTATACCACTCATTTAAAAAAAAAATGAAGGGCATGGTGGAAATACAACTGAATACAAGTCATTTTTTGTCCTCACAAAAATTTTAATTTATTCAACTATATACGGATCAAGACACACACACACATAGAGCAATCTTTCTTGTTACTCCATCGAAAATAATACTTGTTGACTCCCAAAAATTATGTTCATAAAATTGTGAGATTTCGAGAACAAATTAATATTAATTAAGAAAAAAAAATCTCAACCGAGTTTTGCTGAGTCGTCTAAGTCATGGGTTAACTGGGTTGTTATTCATTTTGGTTTTTTATTTTATCCAAATCAATCTAATCATTAGATTGACCTGCTAAGTCGGTTCAGATTTAATAATTATGATTGAAACGGTGCATTAAGTCTAAGTAGAAATAAAAAAAATGGTTTCATTTGTAAGTTGTAATATTTCAGCCGTTAAGGTTTTTTAATCATTAATTTAATTATAATGGCAATCATGTAATATCTTTATATTTTTTGTCGATTGAGTTTTCACGCGCTCAACTTATTATGTAAAAAGTTATAAACAATATCAACAATGATATGTTGACATGTAAAGTGTCGTTTGTGAATCTATACAGAAAAAATGAAGTCTCACTTTATAATAATAAAAAAAGTAAATGATATTTGCATCTCACAAATACAAATGTAGACATGATACGATAATTTTTTAATAGCAAATGATATTTTTACACATCCATCAATCAAGATTGAGTATAGTATTTAAATGATATTAAAGAAGCATTTTCTATATTATCTGTGTATTTTGATGATTTCATTAAGTTCTTAGCATTAAGATTTGACCTTAAAAATTAATAAAAGTAATAAACTCCCTTAACCACCAGATCGATATTTTAGATTTTTTTTTAAAAATCTACCACAAATGACTTGAAGGTTTACAGTCGGAGACCTAAAAGGTTCAAAGAAATCAAATGAAATTGTTTCATTTGGCCAAAAGAATTATATGGAAAGTATTCCAACAAAAGCTTTCTCTAGTTGGAGTCGCTCAGTTTCTTTCTACAGTGAGGATGAAATTCTTTGGTTTCTATCTCTTTCTCACCTGGAGTTAAGTTATTATAATTCATTTGTTGTTTTTCTGTCTATACTTTCCTTATAACTCTATTTAAAACTCATGAGTGTATATTTTAGTAGGTTGAGAAAATTAAGTTTGAACTAGGTTCAAAATTTAAGAAAATTCAGATCATTATTTTAGAAGATAGATCTAAGTATAATATGTGTATCATCATCATACAAATAATAAAAAAATGCACGGGACAGGGGCCCTTGCCGGCCACCCCTGATTCTTTTGTTAGACAACTAATTTAAAATCCATTTGCTTGTTCTAAGAAAAAATGATTACATTTCAAAAGTAACAGCTGAAATGTAAATAAAGATATCTGAAGTTGTTTGAAATTGCAGTAAATTTTATTTTGAAAGTATTTTAAAAATGTGTTTTTTTTTTAAATAATCTTTTATTTTAGTGTTTTTTTAGTAATCTTAATATGCCAATATAAAAAATAAAAAAAATATTTTGATATATTTTTAAATAAAAAATATTTTTAAAAAACATCATAAATTATAATCCTAAAAATACACTTAAAAATAATAATATAAAAATAAAATTAGCAAAACACTTATTGTGCGCGTAATTATACACTACACGTGTTGATTATACATATACATAATTACACTACATGTGTTGATTATACATACACGTGTTGATTTTATTTTTCAATTAATTATAAGTAGAAATAAACATGAAAACTTTATCATCAAATCAATTAATAAAGAAATAATAGGACAAAGAGATCATGATGAGAGTGCGGCTAATTAGGGGTGTTTAAGAGTGAATTTTAAATTTATTTTTATTAAAATTTAATTTGTTTTCATTTTAAATTATATCTTTTAGTATTTTTGAATTGTTTTAATATTCTAATATTAAAAATAAATTTTTAAAAAATAAAAAATATATATTATTTTAATTACAATGCTCTCAATAACATAATCAAAAGTTAAGAGGGTATTTTTATTCAAAAGCATCATTTAGTTGAAAATTATTCCCCCTTCTGTCTGAGTCGGATCCCCCCCTCACTGACCTAATTCATGTAGCGAATCCAAAAAATGATGATGTCAGCCTTTTCTTGCTTTCCCGTTCCTTTATTTATTCCTTTGCATTGTCCGAGTCTTCTTTCCCGCTAGTACCACTGAAGCAGGAATCTTTTAGGCCAGGATAAAAAAAAGATGGCTGCTTTCCTATTGTTCTTTTTTTAGGGCCGATGGAGTTGCTGTGCCAGTTGGAGTCTTAAAAGAAGCAAGCTCCGCTTCTTCTGGCAGAAAACAGGGGCTCCCCAATCTTTTCCCCAGAAAGAGAAAAAGAGTGGAGGAGAACAATTATCTTGGTGTTTGAATGCAAGTGCCACACTAGATACGGTAGGCATTGTACTTACCATTGGTGTTGCCTGAGAGGCAGGTGATAGCCATTGAAGAGAAAAGTAGGCATTGCACTTACAATTTAAGAGATAAATTTAGGAGGTTGGGCACCGTAATAGAGAATTAGATGAGCACCGTAGCACTAGTAGGTGGTGTGTGACGCCATAGTGACTTTTTGGAGTTCGTAATAATACATTGTGATGTGGGCAGGTGCAAGGAATTTGCAGATACCAAGTCAAGGCTGTGACTTTGAGTGAGTTTGATCGGAGAGTTGTGTGTTTGGGGGCAAAATGATTGAAGAGCAGTTCGGTTTAGCCGGCCCAAGTTTACTAAATTGAAATTGAAATATCATCAATAAAAAAATTAAATTATAAATTTTTAGAAAGAAAAAAAATAATAAAATAAATACATACTATAAATACACGTCAAACAAATAAAAAAGAACATGATGATGCTCTCAACAACACGATATAAGAATATTTTTAGATATCAAGAGGCACTGCTCAAAGAGCTCGGGCGCCTCCCACTCTCTCTTAGATGTCGTACACTCCTGCCCATCTTTTTTTTATTTAGTCAAATACCAACTTTTTCCAAGCAGACTTGATAATTACAAAAACAAATCATAGTGAAAAGACTAGAACACTCCTTGTCTTTATGATTAAATATTTTTATTTAAATGTACTTCGTTCATTTCACCGTGTATTTTAATTGTTTATTATTTTTTATATTTAGTCAGATGACAAATTGCCCCTTAGTTTAAATTATAATAATGAAAAAAACCATTTTAAAAATATGAAAATACCTCTTTTGTGTCAGGTTTAGATTTTCTGCCTCTAAAAAATATTTTAGTTGTTTCACTGTGTAATTACCATAAAAAAAATTATTTATCCTTAGTCAATTTAAAAAATGACAAAGGGGCTATGTAGAAAAACTAATGCTTATGGAAGCCATTGCTAAATTTGTCTGGTAGAGGGTAAAAAACATCATTGTAGTATTCCAATGAATAATGTTCATGAGTTTGGAGCTACATTGGTTTTTCATTGGATTTTAGATCTTTTTAATCTGGTTTTTAAAGGAGATGCAAATTACTTCTTTCGCAAGTTGAAATTATAGTTATCAAAACTAACATGGGGTTGACCCAATCAAGAAACCGGGTCTAGGCTTACATGGGTTGATCAATTCAAATTAACCCGGAAATTTTTTTAATTTTTTTTAAATTTTAATATTTTATATAAAAAATTAAGAAACATGTGAATATATATTTATAAATTATTAATTTTATTATAAGTGTACCACTCTTTTTTTTTAAAAAAAATGAAATGCATGGTGGAAATACAACTGAATGCAAGTCAGTTTTTGTCCTCAAAAATGTTTTAATTTATTCTTCTATATACGGATCGAGATATATATATATATATATAAATAAGATAAGACTTAGGAATTGTTTTTTCTTAGGTTTTAATGCTGCATTATTTCTCGTTTAAAGCCAACAATAAAAAAGAAGGGTGGGTAAATCTCCCGGCTCACA
>Ga0307518_10002665_pt1 | contig 12990 bp, 14 predicted proteins | sample 25_EM_MG_FD_203889 | JGI IMG/M metagenome (GOLD analysis project Ga0307518, IMG submission 203889) | Populus trichocarpa ectomycorrhiza microbial communities from riparian zone in the Pacific Northwest, United States - 25_EM | ecosystem: Host-associated > Plants > Roots > Unclassified | place...
GGGGGGGGGGCGGCCCCACTGGCAAGGCAGACCTCTTAGATATTCCAGGTAAATGCAGTGCTTCAGTAGCATAGCCCATCCCCATCATAAATTGTGCCAAATCATCATGATGTTCCCTACCGAGCCTACTTGCCCTGCATATGAAAGTAGAATATAGGTTATGCAAGAACTATAATCCGTAATAAAGCATTTCTGCAATTCATCTGTAATTAAACAAGGTAGAAAAAGTAAATACCATTTCACTGCACTAACAGCATCCCCATAAGCAGCAAGACAGCGGCAACGAATACCAGGATGACTTAGGGATAAGGCATGTGCACACATGTACCTACCACAGAGAATTCATCTATCATATTGAGTTCTCTTGTATGACACAATAGATTTGCATGGTAGACCTTGAAATGAAGATACTAGCTCCAGTTTTTCAAAATGGAAAGAAAAATGCCATAGTTCAATTTTCTATGTGCCGGGGTACTCAGGCAACATGCTGTAGCAATTAGAAACGATTAGTCAATTTTGTAGTACTTTTCTTGTTGATTTTAGTAAAAACACTCTACTATTATCACCAATTAAAAAGACCAATTTACACAACCAGCCCATGAAATTAACTTCCTAGCCTAAACTCCTAAACTTTTGCAGGCCAAAATTTATAATCAAGGACAATATACTTTACATTGTAAGTGCAACTTATTCAACAAACTAAATTAAAACAAGATTACTGCAAGTGAAGTATGAAATGTGAGTCAGAGATGGAGGAGCCCGAAATCAGGCATCATGGTGGAGCTTCAACTCTAAAAACTAATACAGAGGCAAGTTTCATTTGGAGTGAGTACAAATATAGCCATGGAAAACATGGACCCACACACAAAAAAAATTCATTCTGCACCTGGGTTTCTCAAACAGGGCAGTGGAAAGTTCTACGAATTGAGTTAAGAAGCCATTGAAAGAAACTTAATTCAGTAAAAGGAGGTTCAAGAGATAGACTCAGATTAATGTACTTGTGCACAAAAAAGCAACACATGGACTGACAGATTTTTTACTTGCAATAGAAGCAAAACAAACAGTATAGAAGTGATAATGGAGGTAATATAGCATAGTAAGAAATGGAGACACAGGCTGTGAAAACTAAGTTCTCTAAACAAATCATTATAAATAGAGGTGATAACACTCGGTACATTTTTTCAGCTTGAACATCCATCAAAAACATGAGAAAAGGTGAATAATGATATACTCTGTTATGTGGTCAATTTCATCATGGAAAATTAGGTAGCTTGAGGTTTGACTTAAAAACAAGACCAAACAACAATGTTGCTGGCACTACTGCAAGTTATAAAGTTTCTAATTAGATTGAGACCATACAACCACAACATAAAAGCTACGCCAACGATTCTTAACGAAGAAGGCGAATAGTAAAAGGGAAAAGTTGAAATAGCATTTGCATCCTCATTTCCTAATAGTGAAGGCTAATGGACTAGCCTTAAATCTTGGAAATTCTTGAAACAAAGATCACCAAATTACCTATCGATAAGCCAAAGAACTCCATCTCTCACACCCACCACAACTAGAGGTCCTACTGGTCGTTTCTGCTCTGTTGGAAAACGAGTAACTGCCACAGAGACCCCTCCACCACCAACAGCTATCTCATTAACTTTTTTCTCTTCTATTGGCATTGCTGAATCATCTCCATCAACTTTAGTCTGTTTTGGCAATGTTAAGAAAGGTGGCACCGAAGGAGCATGCTGAAAAGAAGCTAACCGGACTACCTGAAAGGAAGATGTATTATTCACTTAAAGAAGCAAGAAGAAAACCAGATTCTTCTAGTCACACAGTTAACATGGTACAAAATAAACAAACTCTAAGACTAATAATACTTTAAGCAAACGAAATAAAAGGTAAATGAAAAGAGTGGATCAGCTGATTGCTTGCTTTCCAAGTGTTGTTTGCTGTCTGAAATAATATATTCAACAACATAACTCAACTTGAAGAAGCCATATCCCAGCTCAATTCATTTGGCTAATATAACATATGAAATACTACTTCAGCCAAACTGACAGATGTAGAGACATTCTAACATGGCTTTTATCTTTATTAAACAGTTGGGATGATTCAAACTTTACACAATAAAAGAACACTGGAACTACAGAAGTTCAGTAAGTTGATACACAATCTGGAACAAAATCTTTATCGCTCCCTGAAATTTCTCACCAAAGAAGCTCACTACCTGTGAACACAACACTTAAAATCTTTTTCTTCCCTCGTCAAATTGTACACGGGATAGGTAATGGAATTAGGATGATATAATTGCCTTGTTTTGAGTAAGCGCGGACCAAATTTAATCCAGCAATATCTCTCTACTGAACAAAAGGCAGAAAGAAGAGCCAAAAAAGAGGGGCCAAATTTTCCCAATATGCCCAAAATGAAAGATCAATATAAAAACATAATTAATTAACACCAGGAAAGCTATAAAGTTACTAAACCTGTAGCATTGGGGGCCTTAATGGTATTCGTTCTTGGGTAGCAGATTGCAGACCATCTACTGCGATTAGGGCTAAATCTCCATGCTCAGCAACTGCTCTAGCCTGTGCCTCTTTCATTTTCATTTCCTCTTTCCTCTTTCTTGTTTCTATATCAATTGCTGCAACTCCAGCATCTACAAAAACACATCTGAAGAAGAGTCGTGTGTTGGATATGAGCTTGTCAAAATTAAAATTTCCAAACAGGCATGGAAAGAAAGAAAAGGCAAGAAGAAGAGAATATCTTATGTAATCAATACCTAAAGGGGAAAGTATATAAGTACTCCATGAAAGAGCCATGATAATTGAACAAGCCTTTTGCTCATGTTTGTGGGCCTATTGACCCAGATAACATAAGAAAATTATAGTAAAAAAATTATACAGGTAGAGATATAAAGTTGTGCGTGTTCACCGTAAAACTAAAGCTCACTTTTGCAGATTTACTTCAAACTGTTCAACCACTCCTAGAATTCTCTCTGATGTCTGATCACCACTTCAAATTATTACCTTTCTTTCAAAACTTAAACCTATTTGACTCACAATAGTCAGTTTTTTTTATAACTTCTCTCATTTTTGTTTCTCTTTAACTAAGGTCTATCCTTTCTTTCCAAGGAATGACCCACTTCAATTGCAAGCCATTCATTTTTCAGAAATAAAAATTTTATGTGTTTATTTACAAAATTTCAGTGACTTCACAATCTACAAATTCAATTCCAGTTATCAAACATAGAGGCAATTGAATGCAACAGACTATATGTATGTATGATTGTTTCGTTGATCTAACTCCAAAAACCTTCAATTAATTAAGTTGCAATTGATTATTTAGTTGTTTGGAAATTACCCTTCATGTCCTAAATTAACAGTCATTTTTTACTATGCACATATTTTGGGAAAACACGCTAAATGTTTCTACTTAAACTCTTAGTATAACATACCAAGCCAGTGGCTTCCAAAACCAAGAATGGAATCACTTTAAGATGTTCACTTTGCCATCTCCAGTAGCCTCGCTATGAATCCCAAAGACAAAGGCAACAAGTAATCAATGTTTTTAACCTATCACCTTGCCACAGTACCAAAAGTGTTCAAGTTATACTCTCAAGAACGAGAATCGTCACTTCATGCATATTGCTCAAGGATACAACAATCTCCAACTTTCTCTCCTAGTACCGCATTTCAATAGGACCATAACCAAGTAGTGCCCTTAGATTCCTTACTACTATCAGTATACATGATAATCCATGGTAATACTATAATCCAGCACTTCAATGGGAATAGTATTATTCAAAGTACTGATTCAGACAACATAATCATCTCTATCTATAGGCATGTGAAAAGAAGAAATCCGGCCTATGTCTTCATAAATACATCTTATTACTCTTCCTTTATTGTAAAAGCTCCATTGCATGAGATACACAAATTGTTTATTTATTAATTTTAGTATTCCAAGTCCCCTGTGAAACTTGAATTAATGAATCTAAAAGTTGACTTTGGCGTATTTCTGTAGATCTTTTTATTTCCTACAAGAGCAAGTGTTCAGAATACTATGGCAGCTCAACACGAAACCAACTTAATATATGGAAGAGAAATATAGAAAGTAAGATTCAAGCTAAATATCAAACAGAATAAAAAGTGAATCAATAGACAGATCTTACTCAATGGTAGTTGGTGTGGCCACAAAAAGCTGTCTCCGATGCCAAACAGCTCCAGTAGCATAGGGAATAGCAACATCTCCAAGGTATCTGTATTGAGGCCGCAAAGAAGATATGACAATATAGTGCTGATAAGCAAAAGCACAGTACTCAACTGTTTGGTCCCATGCAGTCCATTCTGGATGAGGAAGTAGACCACCAACAGGTTGAAAAGTTTCCCAACTGTCAAACAAGCATTAAGAAGGATCAGTGTGCTTAAACGTTCTTGTTCAGCACTGTAAAGGAATATATAAGCATAAATACGCCCTAAAGGTAACCTTAGTCACCTAATATTTGATGTCTAATATCTTGAAATTGAACTAATGGCAGGCAACTAAAAGGATGACTACGATTCACCTATAAAGCTGAAAGTTTTGTGGGGCTGCCTCAGCAGGAGATTTGTGAGAGTTAAATCCATCATCGAGAGTAGTAAAAGAAGAAAGGCCACCGCTTCCAAATCCTGACAAGGGCATAGACTGAATAGTTGAAATAGCTGTAGCTGCAACAGGGCTAATCCTCCGAGATGTTCGATAGGCCACACCTAGAAGTGCCCCTCCATGCAAACCAATAACCTAGAAGAGATTGCATCGAGTTAGAGAACCTTATAGTGCTCCATGCAAGAAAAATGATTGAAACAATCCTGGGCTTAAATTACATGCAGAGAACACTACATGATATACTGCACTAAGGACATATGCTTTTCCCTCTGTTTAAAAACACGCTGGCGCACACACGCACACACAGGAGTTCCTACAACATACACAACACACATGAATCCTACCTCAAGATAATCCCATAGTATTTTCCAGTCAGTGGTATTATGATCAAAAGATAAACATGAAATCAATAAATAAAAAAATGATTAAATAAAAATTGATGAAGTAAAAGAAATGGCATTGAACAGCCACTCCAGTTCAATGTTACTAATCATATGTTTGAGTTTAAAGGATAATTGAATGAAAAATAGGCATGACTTATTTACAATGAATTTCCATGTGCCAGTCATTCCAATAACCAGAAAGGGAAGTTGGGCAATACATTACAGGAAGATGAAAAGGGGTAACGACTTTAAGTCCTTCCATAGAACTAAATTCCATTGCAATTTATCGTTTAGAATTACTGAAAAAGCTAGGAAAATTCTGGATATGCCTCAGATAGATCAACAGATGACAGCAAAAATAAAGACTGCAATCACCAAATTTCAGTGCATGAACAGGAACTACATGAGTGCCATAAATTGAGAGAAAGATGTCAAGTACCGGTTCACTGCGACCATCAATGGACCTCATTAATATATTTGACGTTCCGTCATCCAGCAAGATACGAACTTGCACAGAGGCAGCAGAGGCAGCAGAAGCAGCCACTGCTGCAGCTTGTGCGGCAGCTGCAGCTGCTTCTTTTGCTTTTCTTGATGAACCCCCTTTCGGAATTATTGGCATTCTAGGAGGCAATGCAGATTCCAATATAGCAAACCTATCACGACAGGTATCCCAAGCCAGAAGCCTTGCACTGCCTGAATCTACAACGGACCAGTCACTCACCTTGTATATAGTGAAGTAAGGAATATCTGGCCACACAATTGCGAGATATCTGCAACCAAAATGTTTGGTAAGAAAGCAATGTCATGTGTATACCAGTTATAAACGAAAAGGAATGTCAAAACCATTTAATGGACAAATAGATAATTACAGTCTTAAAGCCAGAATACGAAGCGTTCAGAAAGCCAGGGTAAATATATTTATTGATATAGCTGCCGGCAATTGAGTAAGAGGGGATGGTTACACATGTTGCTTCCTTTTTGTTTCAAAGGAAGAAATAGACAAATGATTGTAAATTTATGTCCATGTTTAAAAGTAAGACCTCAGACGAGTCTTTACTGATGTTAGTATTTTTTACTTGACATGAAGTTGCATTGACTTGACTATTGCTTCCTCTGTTTCATTGGAAGGAAGAGTGTGGAATCATCCCTTCTTAATTGCATCCTCTCTTTCTCTTGTTAAAAAAGGCAAAAAAAAATGAAAGAAAGAAAGGGTCAAGGTGACTTACTTCCCTGAACTGCTTACAGAAAGAACTGAATAAGAATCATGTGGAACAGGTGTACTGATATGCTTTTTCATCTGCTTGACATGTAATGGTTCAGCCGAGTCTCCCCTGTACTTTCCTGTTTCAGATAATGAACCATTACTTCCAAGAGATGGATTTGCTGCGTTGGACAATTGGAAATTCAGAAGCTTCAATTCCCTTTCAACTACATAAATGGCAGAATGCTCTCGATTTCCTGTTGGTGTTGGTATGGGAGCCACAGCTGGAATAGATCTAGCATCAAACTCGCTGACAATAACACCAATATTGGTTCCAGTAGCAACAAGGTGGGGCTGTAGAGGATGTGCGACCATGCAATAAACCTGCAGTAGCAACCTATAGGTGTCAAATAAAAGACATTCCAATATAGAAAACTTAAAAGGACACCACATTACTTGTGAAAGAGCATAATCCGACAAATAGACAACTGTATCAACCCAAGTTCAATTAAAAGAAAGTTGTTATTTGTAGAAATATCAAATTTCAGTGATCAGCAATTCTAACACGTAATATTTTGATTAGTAAATAAGAATGCCTTGTTAATTTAGAATTGATCAAAATTAGTACCATCCTTTTAAGGAATTTATCAGGGCAAAGGAGTGATTCAACCGACATAAAGGTGTGAATAACAAACCTTCACATTTGTTAATGTAGGTTTGGCATCCAATCTGGGAGTGACAACCATGGTTAAAAACATAAAAATATGATTTTATGGGCCAGTTTCCAGAAACATGCAACATTGTTATAAAATAATCATACCAGAGAAGCCCCTAAAAGAAGAAGAAACTGAAAAAATGGGAATATAAAGAGTTGCAATGCAAAATATAATGATACTTCTATAACAAGTTTCAAAAATCACTCTGTTCCCTCCCAGCTATCCAACAAATAATCAACAGAAGCTTTTATTGAACAGTACCAAGAGATGCTAAATTGACATCAAACTCATGATATACAGTTGCTAAAGAAAAGGCAAAGAAAATAATTACATACCCTAAGTTTCTTGTTTGGTGCAAGAGCTTGAGGAGGGATTAGTGAAGAAAGCTCGCACAATGGCCTTGTAAGGGCTGAATAGGTGGGGTGTTCAATGGCCCTGCAAAATGTATGAGTTGTTACAGCCGTGATATCCACTGTACACATCTTTGATGCAAAATTGCAAAACACAGTTGTTTAGTAATCATCAACTTTCTGTCAGAGCATACGACAGAAATAGCAAAATTATGCATACCATATATGAGAATCTTTGACGCAAGTTAAGATATCTAGGTTTGGAGCTCGAGGGTGGCACCAAGATGCCACGCTGTGGCATGCAAGTTTTGGAACAGGTTTAATACGCCGCAACTCCTGCACACACAAACAAGAAAGGGATAGAAAGAAGAAAGTGTGTGGGATTATATTAGGAAAGGAAGGAAAGACAGATAAAGTACCAAAGCCTTCAACTCGAATTTCCATAAATAAAATGAGATTTTCACATAGCTTAAGAAATAATGGAAGGTTGTTACAACACCTTAAAAGAGATTGTGTCCCATATAGCTAATGTTTTATCTGCACCAATGGTAATAAGTTGCGGGGCACCTCCAATTACTCTTGAAAGCTCAACAGCGACAACCCCACCATCATGTGCCTGGTAATAAGGCAAATTAAAGCATTAAAACCTACTTCAGTTGCACTAGTTCAAAGAAGCAGGACCTGTACAGCATGAATAGGTTGGAACAAGATTAAATGTGCACATGCTTAGAAATCATGTATAAACAAAATGACTTGGCAAATAAAACTTTGAGCATAAAATTTACAACTCAAAATGCCAAAAGAAACTAATAACAACAGCCATGTTTGACATATTTGCATTATTTCTTGGACAAACAAGGTGCTCAAATAGGTGTGGCATTTTTCTTTATTTAAGCTGCAAAGTTGGAAATCTTGCCTCTTTAATACCAGGTATCATAAATTCTTGGCATAGCTAAGTTAATGTGCGTGAACACCCAAATCAAGGTTTAAATTGCTTTTTTAGTTGTGTGATGTAGAAAGGGGAGCAGCATGACACATGATGAAAGAAGAGTAAGAACGCTACTTTTAAGCTTAGCTTGGGTACAAGTTCTCGTGAATCTTGACCATGGTCTGCGCTCCAAAGTACAAGTAAACCATCACTACCACCCGAAACAAGAAGAGCCTGCAATCAATAGCATAGCAATTGTAAACAAATATGAGTTACATGACATATATCATATATAGCACATGCAAGTTCATGCACATAGGTCGTTACATGTATTCTCTAAAATGCATAGATATTAATTGAGTGGGGGTGCGCAAGAAAGAGAGTGTGGAAGGCATGCATGCGGATGTTTTCTTACACAGAAGGTGAAGTAAGAAGGGGAGAGAGAGAGAGAGAGAGTTTACATAATGGAGAATAAGGTGTCCTTCAAGAGAGAAAAGAAAGAAATAAATAATAATAAAAAAAAAAAAACAGATATTCAGAACAACAAGGCTTTAAGTCCCCATTGAATGTCAGGTAAAGGAACCCCTCAAAAGCCCATTAAGAGGTGCACCATAAAGGGTACAAAAAAACAATTTATCCATTAACAATTTCTTTGAAAAAAATGATCCTTTCAAGTTCTGTACTCTTTATTCCATCCAAAGACCCAATTCGCAACATTGATAGCACACCACCATGTATTCTTGCAATCCTTTCCTCATTCAAACCCCGATAAGCGGGTAGATAGGAAAACCTCCATTGAACTCAGGATTGCCGCAACTCTCAACACCAAAACCGAGGGTCCACTCCACATATCCGAGGCCACTAGACAGTCTAGAAAGGACTATATGCCTTCCTGTTACGAATCACGTTACAAAAAGTAGGGAACAATGACTATTTGAGTCCCATCAAACCTTCTCTTGAAACTGTAATACTCCAAAAATTTCCAATATTAACTCATACTGACTCATACTCAAATCTCATGTTATATGCGATGACAATGATGCTCCTGCTCTTAAAGATCCATAATGAAGTATGCCACCAAAAGTCATAAAACTCACATGTTTCTAAAAGATCTGCAGTCTTTTAAAGTTTTAACAAAACTAACATCCATGTCATGACTGATGGTGCCCAGACCTATGATGAAAAAATGAGCAGAAGATTAGCACCCCCCCCCCACTCTCTTACTATCTTTTAGTTTCACTTTCCACATCCAGATGCATATTTACATCCGTACCCATTGAGTGTCCGGTGTTGATAAAAGGCACCAGCACACTATTAGCACCAAGGAGCAAGGATCCAAGGTGTAACACAAATCGCAGCTGCATATATTTATGTATATGCAACAAACACAACAGAAAAACATTACAGGGAGGAGAAGGCATCCTTCAATGCAAAAATACCAATAAGGAGTCTAACAGAAACTCTGGATGACGGAAAATATTAAGCAAGACAAATTTAGCAAAGGGTAATAAAGAACTACCTCACCAGAGGAAGCCATGAAGGTCATCAAACAAGAAATGGATCCTTTATGACCTCCAGTGTATCTGCGTACAAGCTGCAAGTAACAACTATTACCAAACAACAAGAGGTAAGTAATTGCATAAAACAGACCAACAACCACGCCACCCACAAACCGTCCATGATATCATTGAAAGAACTCTGATGACACCATCAGATCCACCAAATGCAACTAGTGGAGGACCATCACCAGCAGTAGATCTGCAGAGAAACTCCATACTGCAGAAGAGGACAAAAAACAAAACGTTCATTGTACCGTAAACATGATAAGCTTGCAGGAACTAGCAGGTTCATGTGTACGTAGTTGGTAATCATATGTAGGAAAAAATCATTGATCCTACAAGACCTCAGATATGCAAAACCTATACTGTAGAGCACCAAAGGAATGCATCACGCAATCCCATGTGCAATATCAAGACTTGCAATTGCAAGATAGGAAAGGCTACAAAAGATGCAACAAGAGAAACATGAAAAAAAAATTGTTTCCCGTAAAATAAAAGAAGAAAGCTAGTCAATCTAAGATACAAAGAGAGGTAACTCCTCTTTCTCAAAACCCTTCCAATCACCAAAATAGCCCCTCTCACCCTATAAAATGAGCTGGAGCCCCCTGTTGTAGCTTAAAAGGAAATCTGTAAAAAGTGATTCTGCTTGTTTATTTGGAATTTTGGTTTGATACAATGTTATCTTAATATCATTACAATAAGTCTGATCAAAGACCAAACTGCTGCCTGTAAATTTTACTATCTGTCTACATGAAACATTGGCATACAAAAGCAGAAAATGCTAGTTGATAACATAACTAACAGTAGTTTAATTCCAGATATTTATTTTCATAAGTGAAAATGAACATGACAAGGTCAAAGAAAGAAACCCCATTGATTAATGCAGCAAAAAAAGGAGGTTGGTGAAATCGTGGTAAGACTTGCCAGATAAGTGACTTGTTGTCAAGTTCTTGCTTAGGCACATCACGACCACGCATGGTGACCAAGTCCAGAAAGATGGCTTTGTTTACACAACAGATGACAAGGAAGTGTCTCCCTTTAGTGGATGGAGCTGGAGAAGCAAATGCTGAAGTTACATTGCTGACGGCGGAAGGAGCCTCCGCAGCGGCTGACCGATTACGCCAGAGTTGCCAAAACCGGACATCATCATCATAAAAGTTAACCTGCTGCACACTTTATGTTTTTTTTTTTTTTTTTGGTTTTGTTCTAGTTATCATACCATACACTTACAAAAAATAAATCAAAACTGATTGAATTGAAACAAGTAATCAAATCCATTAATTACCTCCCTCCACGCATGGCTTCGGTAGACTTCCCTCTCGGCTCTGAAAAAACATAACAAAAAAGTGCAAATGAAACGAATTGACAAAATAAAACCAGCAGCAGCAGCAGTTGGAGGGAGAAAGGTTAGGTTAGGTTAGGAATTGGGAAGCAGTACCAGATTCACCCTCAGCAAGCTTCTCCAACTTGGCGCCGACCAAACGTCTCTCGTCGACACCGCCGGCTTTGAGCTCGTAGATAACCTGGCGGTGTTCCCAATTCCAAACGGAGACGCGATCGGAGGCATCGGCAGTGACAAGCCATGGATGCGTAGGATGCAATTGAATCTTTACGATCTTATCATTGCTGGGTCTGAATGCTCTTAATCGCAGCATTATTTCTTCCTTCCTTCCCTCCTTCCTTCCTTCTGATTCTTGTAAGATCCGATCTGATCTGTTTTATCAACAGATCTGACTACTGATAGATGATTATACTACTTGTGCTGTGCCTGTAACAGAGAGAGAGATAGAGAAATACTCATTCTTAATTTGAGCTTCACAGATCCATCCCTTTCTTTCTTTCCTTCTCTAAATACTTCGCCAACCTCTTGAATAAAATCAAATTACCTTTCTCCTTTTCTTTTATTTTGATTTTATTTCGCGGAACCTCTTTTTTTTTTAAAAAAAAAAAAACACAATTACATTACTTGGGCACTCAAGATTTTCATTTTGATCGTTCTAACCCCTCCATAAAAGATTTGGACATCAAAGGAACTTGTAGCATTACAATATAACTAAAATTAACAACTTGGAGGACCACTCTTTAATTATCTATTCATTTAAAATTTCGAAAAATGGGTTGTCAAACAAAAAGGCAAAAGTGAGTCTCTCTTCACTGCTCTTGCATCAAACAAAAAGGCTGCACATTGATTCTTGACAGTGTTTGATGAGGTGACCAACCTGGGGCGTCTATGCAGTGGCGTGGAAGGTCATATGCTGCGTCTGTTCCTTCTTCCGTATGGTTTTTTTAGTGCGGTGTGGAATCCGTTTTCCCTCGACTATAGTAATTTAAAGATGAACACTCGTTAAAATGTGCTTGTCTTGTCTGTGAAAAATAAATTTTAGAAATTAAAAAAAAAATTAACAAAAAATATTTTAAATAGCAATTTATTACAATAACAAGCACAAAAAGGGTTAGTGATATCATGTAAACTGATTATTTTGATGCGACTTCAAGGATCATCACTGATATTTTTTTCTTTTTCCAGTGAAAACTTTGCGAAGTTAAAGGTATAGGTATATTTGCATGCATGGTTGTTAAAAATACGTTTTAACTCGTAAAATCGTAAATTATACAATTTTACGAGTTAAAACCCATAAAACGTGTAGAAACGGAGGCAAAACTCGAAAATCTTTAAAATCGCATAAAGCAGTGCCAAAATCGCATAAAACCGTAACAACTCGCAAAAACGTTAAAAAACGTAACGTTTTCCCGACTTCACCAAAATATCACCGAATGCAAAATTAGAAATGCAAAAATTTTGACTTCGTCCCTGTCTCACAAAGTCACAATCTCTTTTCTTTCCCAATTCCCACCCAACCAGGCGACCACCCTCACGGCCTCACCCCACCGGTTACTTCGTCCCTGTCTCACACTCTCCCTAACTCCAGACTTCGTCCAATCGTCCCCTCCCTGTCTCACACTCTCCCAGTCTCCCTTCCCCTTCCCCTTTTCCCTTTCCCCTTTCCCCAGCAAATTAAGAAAACACTTTCCCCCCGATCCGGAGCATTCTTGGCGAGACAAAGGTAAGAATCCCAAGCTTTGTTTTTTTCTGTCTAATGGTGGTGATTAGAGACAAAAAATGATCTGGGTATGCTGTGAATCTATGTTTATCTTCTGGGTATTCTACAATTTGCTTCTGGGTATTTTTTTCGGAGGGGGAGACGGGGAGTGGT
>Ga0307518_10002666_pt1 | contig 12989 bp, 16 predicted proteins | sample 25_EM_MG_FD_203889 | JGI IMG/M metagenome (GOLD analysis project Ga0307518, IMG submission 203889) | Populus trichocarpa ectomycorrhiza microbial communities from riparian zone in the Pacific Northwest, United States - 25_EM | ecosystem: Host-associated > Plants > Roots > Unclassified | place...
GATGTTCTTTGCAGCCCGTTTCACTGAATAATAGCTAGTTAGAAGGGCGTGATAAAAGTATTCGGCGGGGCGTACAGAAGTTCTCGGTTTTGGAATAGTTTGCGATAAACTGGGCACAGCTACTGACTACTTGGGCGATGCATGTCAGTGTATCCCTCATCATATCCAGGGCCTTCGTATCCTCTTTAAGAAGCAACTCATAGACACTTTGAATCTTTGAAAGCAGGCTGGAGACCGAGTTGTCTAGGTTCGCTTGTGCAATGATCACCTGACAGTGCTGTGAGATGCATGTCTCAGCCAACTAGAAGGCGCACCTGAGCAGCACCGGTGAGAAGCCCCAGTGCCATCTGAGTGTAAGGGTGAACCTGTGTATAAATGTCATCCTGCTTGTCACTCCAAGGAAAATGCAATATAGTACATTGGCAATGGTACCGACTACGGTGTTGAAAGCCTTGAGTGGTTCGAGGTACATCGAGCTGATGGTGTCTATTTGAGAGACGGTAGTACTGATCCCACCAACAAGGTCAACGGCGTCTTGCGTAGGATGAGAGGCAGGTACTAGTGCATCGAGCTCTTTTTTGGCTGCATCGATCTCATCACGCAGTGTAACAGGAGCGACTGCCTGGTCCACTGTGCAAGTCGGCGCGGGCGGCTAATTTGAAGACGAGCGGGTCAGCAACCACACGGCCTTAGATCCGCTTGAATAAATGCACTCACGCTCATAGAGGCACTTGCGATCGTTTGGTTGGAACGACGACACGGTAATAAATTCTTCAATTTCTCCAGTTTTCCCGTGGCGACGCCGGTGGATCTCGCCGATGTGGAAGCGATATTGGGGACAAGAGCGGGCGATGTCCCTTGGGTCTGATTTCTTTTTGGTTGATCAAGACGCTCTCTTGCAAAGGACCAATTGCGTACCAGGGCAAACTGGGGGTCCGATGTGGCTTGAATGGGTTTGGTTTTCCAGGGCTTCAGCTTAGAGCGACGAGTATTGGCCATGTGTGACTCGACGATGGCAGGAGAAATACAGGTTTGTTGAAATCTTGCACTTGCAGGTCGAGAGCAGCAACGATGGGAAGCGGGGTTTTCAGGCTTGTACAGCCTGTTTGCAACCTTTACAGCAGAGTCGGGTTTTCAAATTTCATTTCAGCTTTGGCACGAGTCAAGGAGCACCGCAACTGCAACATATGTAGCCTAGATTGAAGGCATTCAAAGGTGTCTGTCGACTGTGGTGAGTGATTCTTCCGATTGGTCCGCTCGTCCGCAGGGAAAGCTCGCCATGATACACAAATTCCACAGTTCAAGTTCACGGTCAACTTTATCTCGTCAGAAGGTGCACTCTACCCCTTTATTCGTCTAACCCTCCATGTGTGGCCTCCATACCACCTGCGTCTTTGGGCATTCCGCAGGGTACGCATGATACCTGCCTCGATGACACACAAACCTGATAGGTGAGTGCACCAATGTAAGCTTTGACGTTCGGATGACATGCCCCCTTCCGGCGCTGCTGTCCTCATCCTCGGTGAATCCTATCGCATGTCGCGTGCGCGGGTCTAAGCAGCAGGACACTCTGTTGTAGCGTCCCTGGACGTCTCGCCTTGTCGACATCTCCTCTGCATGCATACATCGAATTTCTCATCTCTTTGCGACTGTCTCTCCCCTGGGGAGCAAGCAAATGCTACTAAACTGGCTAAACTCAGCTTTCAAGTGCCATCATAGGTGGGTACGAATCGAAGGCTTTGGGACGGCCAAGGCTGGTGCCGTGTCATAATAGTAAATGGCTGGGGATGCATCATATAACGTCGTGCACAATTGTAATGGTCTACGTATAAGCTGAAGTCTTGTCTGACGACGTCCGCATAAACTCGTTGACCAAAGCCAAAGCCAAAGCGTGTGAGCTATCGAGTATAATTGACTTTGGCATGGGAATACTGTCAACGCACCGTGAACTCGCATTCATCTTCACTTGGACTCCACGGAGGAGAAAATTATTAGACCAACCCCAGAGTAGTCTGGATCGAGTTTTACGATCCCGTGAAGGGGGGAAACGTGAGCCACGAAGTGAATTGAAGGGCGAGGTAATACTTCTCTGTCCATCAGAAATCCCATCTCGTCCGCAGAATCGATGGCAGAACTTCCCAAAGGATGCCCCACCACCATCCACACATCCCGTGCAAAAACCAATGATTTTATCCCATACTGAACCTAAACCAAGGCGGCGTCTACCCCGAACGAACGTTCCCCATGAAAAGGTCCAAGACCGCCGAAGGCCCTCCTATGTCAGACAGTACCGTTTAGTGAATACCCTGTCCAACAGTACCTTTGTATGCTGACTCGGACGCAATATTTTCATATAAGAATGTTCATAGGTACCTCCGCCATGATCGGTGGAGGCTGGGTCAGGCCACTGGCCCACACGATGTACTGCATGGGAAGGGCGCTTTCTTCAGCGGACACAGCTGCGCGGTAAAGGTGGGGAATGGGACCGGAACTTGCGTGGAAGAGACCCATTGATGAATGGCACGAGCCTCGCCTGATCCCCGCGACGCCTTTCAAAGCCTTCGTTACCTAAAAGCCTCCCCCGGTTCGACCCAGGATCTTGGGTATATACGCGCGTCAAGGCTGCTTGTCTGGTACGTCGCTCAGTGGTTATGACTGGACCCTGCGAGAGTCGATGGAAGGGGAGAATGCGGTACCGGTGGTGACTGGCGCCGCTGTGCCATGCTGACTAGGTGCTGCTACAGCATGAATCAGTCTGAATATCAGATATCAGATTCCGAATTACTTACCAGTTGCCGCGCCAAAACCCGTTGTCACGGGCTTGTTCCGACCAAAAACTTTGCCTCCGCGACCACCAAAAGTACCAGCTGTGTTGGTATTGAGTCCAAACAAACTCGTTCCCTTGGTTGCGGTAGTGTTGGTAGAACCAAAGGTACCTGTACCCACCAAACCCAGAGGTTGTTGTCGCTGGTTCTCGCGTTCTGTCTAAAGCCGCCAATAATCCAAAGGTACCAACTTGCTCAGCAAACAAGGATAAAAAAAGAAAGACCCTAAGCATACCAAAGGGGGTGGTGGTATTGGTGGTGCCCAGGTTGCTAGACATTGGGTTTGCAGCGTGTTGCTGCTGGGGACACGATCGTTCAGGTAGTTGAATGGGAAAGAGATAATGACTTGTACATACCTCCGCTTCCGAAGCCGCCAAGTTGTCCAAAGGCTATTCCCTGTTGCTGCTGCTGCTGTAGGTTAGCCCACGATGGACTGAAGTCTGAGTTCATCCCTTCAGCACAAATCGCGTCCTCGTCGTTGTGGACGTCCTCAATGCTCGCAATGCTGACCAAGGCTAGAATATCATCCCCGCGGTGGACACCAAAGGTTGAAATGTTGACGGGGTGGTTCAACGCAGTCGAAACGAAAGCCGACATTTAACACCGTCGAATGCGAGAAGTCTACCAAAAAATGCATCAGTGTATCCCGTTCTCAACGAGTTCATGTCACCGCACATAGAATCCTTCAATTGATGGACTGTTCAATGACTCGGGATTACCCAAAGGCGACGGGGACGACCAAGGGTTACTCTCACTCGGATGCGACGGAAGCAGGGAGGATGAAATTTCAAATTTGCACATTCTCCACCCAAGGGCATCACAGCCACAATCGCCGAGGATGAGCACGGCGACGCTGGACCTCGTGGCCTTGAAGTTGCAAGTCCGATTGGCACACGTCTGAGATCTCCTCGGCTCCGTCGGAGGCTTGTTCGCCAACTTGAACACGCCACCCCAGTCGCGTCGTACGAAGATGCGATGGCGCGGGGCAATTCTCGAGTCAATAATTTCTCGCTGCTCGGTACTCCCCCCTCTTCTCCAAGACGCACCCGCGCAGTCAAACCTCGGGTCGTTTCTGATATCGATCGCTGGTAAATGGTATAGCTGTATAATCTCCTCGGCCTTCCCCTCCAGTGGGGACACACGACTCTCTTGTGATAGGGCCTCCATTCGCAAATTGCAGCACTACTGGACTCGACGACATGCACTGTTTCAGGCCATGGTCATACGCACACATAAAACATTGGGCAGAAACATGCCAGCATATACTCAGATGCCGATATTCATCAATGAATTTGGAGGGCCGGACGTGTATGGATGGGGTGACGGTGTTGGCGATGCGGGCGGTGCTAATGGAGAGGCGGCTATGTATGGGGCCACCAACACGCCAGAACCTTGTTCGCCGGTGGACTTCGCGCATACTACTCACCATACGGAAACGCATGTGGCGGATGAGCTTTTTGGCGGCGCGGGCGCTGAGCTCGACCTTGTGCATCTGTGTCCTGGGTATGGGTCTGCGACGGTCAAGTACTGATGATGCAATGTCCGCTCTGTGGAACGGAACGGAATGTGATCCTTGTCATGATACGATGCCCTTCCAAGTATGTAATACCATTTTCATTTCATCGTGATATCCCTCTCTTCTCCAATGTTTAACAACAAGCGAAATTCGACCATCGACCAGCAGTACTGGCGTGTGCTTTTGGAGAGGACACAAGGGCGTTTAGTGGAGGACTCGATAATGGAGTGCGCGAGTGCATACTTTTGTCACGATTGCCTTGTCTCCCCGCTGACATGCACGCGCGACGGTGCTAGAACTCGATCTCAAGACGGAGAGAATGATATGTCTGAGGAACCATTCCAATGCGGTATCTGTGATGAACTTTGCAAGGGGACAAAGTACGCCCATTCCTCTACCCTGGTCCTCTCTGATTCACATGGGCCATCGATCCCTAGACATGCTCATCATCGGCTCATGGAATCTCGCTCAAATTTTAGGGTCGCCGTGCTTCCGCTGGTACTTCGAACGCCAGCGCCGGCACCGCCATATCAACACACGAGCGCGTCTAACACCTAGACCTCAATAACACACTCGTCGTGGGCATGGCGAGTTGCCTATTTCATATATACGGCATTAGGAAAATGGGGGAGCCTGTGTAGATGAGGGAGAGTAGTTTGAAGTTTATGGGCGGAACGAAAAGGTGCTCTCTTTTCCTATTCTTCACTTTATCATTTAAGGCAAGTGAGATGACTGACACTGCGCACATGGGATACAGGCTATGTGATTGGCTCGGTCAAAGGCCGGCTCGGTGTAGAATACCTTGACCCAAGGCCAGAAATATGCGTTCAAGTGCCACAGACAGACAGACTATCGATGATGTAGACCATGTGTGGCCGGTTAACGCGCTTGCTTTCCATCCTGTGTACCTCCTTTCCCTTTTTCTCCATTTCATATCCCATACGTCTTCCCAATTTCATGTCTGCTGATTTGCATCCACCTGCCAGATACAACACATTCACATCAGCAGGCTCAGACAGCACTGTCTCAATCTGGAACCACAAAGTCAAAAAGCGACTGCGACAATATCCACCTGCTTGGCTAGGTGAGCCGTGTCCCAAGATATATGGCGCCATTCATCGCTTATGGGGCTCTAGTTGCGGATGGAGGCAACAGACAACGTTGGGAGACAATGTCAGTCTGAGCATAACAAATTGACATCTACCCATTGGGCGTTCAGTTCGCCATGCCTTCCAATCCTACTAGGTATGGTGAGGATATATGCGACACTCAGACCCAAGTGCGTACGGTAGGGCCGTAATAAACTTAACTCGCCAAGTAGTGACATAGCGTAGCAGTGCATGGGACTGCCCCCCACTACCCAGGTTCAATGTTCACGAAATAGACACAATCATATGGGCCGCCATCTGCCTTCCACTCGTCTTCCAAGACTTTCAAGCCTCGGGGTATGGCATACCACCACCCGCTGGTGCCTTCTGGGCTGGTCTACAAGGCACCCGATTCGATCGCATGTAAAGTCGATGAATGAGGGGAGACAGTTACAGGCAAGTGCCACAAAAGTACTAGTAAGAGTTCAAGGGAACGAGGACGCACTCCCGTTGAAATATGTAACCTATTACACAGAATATTTTACTCCTTGCTACGCTTCATTCGCAAAAAGCAGCGCCGTGAGAGTCCGATGGAGTGCATGTCATTGATCCGCAAGATGCCAAACTACGTGACAGGTGATGACGGCCAGGTGACGCTCATAGATATTGATTATGGCGCCGGCGGGCATCCTGACATCACGCTCACTTTCCAAACCACCTTTCAAGACATCTTGGCAGAGTCTATTCCATATTTCTAAAAACATCAGAAGAACAGTGTGACCCCTTCATGCCAGCACGGGCCGATACCGCTCAAGTATATGACCGTACAACTCGACCATCTTGGAGCAATGTGTCGCTGCATCTGCCCATATCCACTCAACCCTCTGATCTCGGGCAAGCCACTGCTGCTGATCCAGGGAAACCGGGTAATACTGTCGCCGAGGACGAACAGAGGCGGAAGCTTGGAGAGCAGAACGAGTGGGTGTGGCAACGACAGATGATTTCGCCGGGGAGTCTACATTCATGGTGGATGTTGAGGGGCACAGGGTGCGTGGACGCCTTGGTGTTGATGGATCAGCATCATCAGGGGTAGTAGTATGTGTATTGAGTAAACGAAGCAAGGAAGGAACAGGTTGAGCTCGCCTAGCTGGACTAGAAACATGTGAGGCTTGGCCGGTTATTGCTGCGTGGAACGCCGCCATAGCTGTATCTTCGTCTGTAGCCCTCGTTGTGCGCTTCCTAGGGGAAGTGGCTACACCCGCCCGACCAGTAACATTGGCAGGAGAATCTATGCTGCGCTTCTTGGTAGGCGTTACAGGGAAGGACACATCGTCGTCCACGTCGCTGCGGCCACAGATTGACTGGGAGAAAACGACAGCTCGTGTCTGAGAAGGGGTCTTAGATGGCGTTCACTCTTGCTCGCGTGATTTTCCCTTCATTGCAGACTTGGTCGGTGACCTTTTACGGGAACCGTGTAATCGAAGGCGGGTGTTCAGATAAGACTTTGAAGGGTAGCCGATGAGCTGGTCGACTGTTGAGGGGGGGCAGGTTGGATGCGGTCTGCAATATCACCGCAGTGCAGGTCGAGAGTGTTCGTAATGTTCTTGATGGTTCGCAAGGGTACATTGTAGTCTGCACAGATTTCCTTGTTTGCCACGGAGTACTGGCAATCATTGAATGCACGCATACAGACAGAAGGACAGGAAAACGCACTTGTATTAGGTCGCACACCCAGGAAAACACTGGACACTTCACCGAAGTAGTGCCATGGTGGTCCATCAGCATCACCACACCTGGCAGCGCCTCCTCCGCCTCCTCCATCCATTCTACCGCATCTAACGTGTCCTGTGAGACACGAGACGCGACAAGCCTCTAGTATATCACGTTTTCAGATTGGCGGCGTGTTGCTCCTGGTCGTCATCGCCGAACTGAATAACTTGACGCATCACCTACCATCAGAGGGACAGTATCGGCGGGTGAGCTAATGGTCGCTCACCGGATGATATGAAGCGTCTCACATAGGCGTCTAAGCTGCGCATTTTATGTTCCCGGGGAATAAGGGTTTGAAAGGGGGCTTTTCAGTTAAATATCAGTGAGCATAAGCGTGGCGATGATTCAAACATGTATTGAAGGAGAGTTATCACCGCTCTTGTTGGCACTCGTGCACTCCATTAACACCCTTACGTCCTCTCTGAAAGCACAGTGCACACGCCAGTACTGCTGCTCGATGGTCGAATTTCGCTTGTTGCTGGTTTGCAACGACGTCGTAGAACTGCACGGTCTAGTACTGGTAAGTGTCGTTCTTTCCTTCCAAGAAGCGCTGCGCCAAGACAAGACATACCGTGTCCCATGCCGAACTGAGAGGTCGATGAGAAACTAAACAGTGCACTTGGGAGATACTGTCGAATGGTGGAGGTTCGTAGCTTGGTCTTCTGTGATTAATGGCATTTTGTCAACGGATTCGATATCCGATACATGGACCCACCTGGGGCTCCAATCTGACTCTGCAGTGTGGTTGTGGAAGGTGTCACTTGATGCAGGTCAGATGGGATGTGTAAATCCACCGGGGAACTGAATTGCGATTCTACAAGTGTACGGTACAACAAAGCGCGTCGATGGAGAGTTCATGAGCATGGGCAGGGGCGTAGGGAGAGTCCTGTGTGGTGGGGGAGACGGAGGGGGACGAGCATGGACCCCAGCGATCGATATCAGAAACGACACCTGCGCCTTGGAGAAACGCACGAGCGGCGAGAAATTGCCCCTCCGTGTTGGTGAACATGCTTCGGAGCCGAGGAGAACTCAGCTTGTGGATGACCAGCTTGATGGCCACGACACCGGCTTCCAGTTCACACTTGTGAGTCGGTCAAGGTCTGAGTATTCGATCGACTCTCGCAGGGGTCACAACCACTGAGGAATGTACCAGACAAGCAGCCGTGACGCTCGTATATGCCTGTATATGCCCAAGATCCTGAGTCGAACCGGGGGAGGCTTTCAGGTAACGAAGGCTTTAAAAGGCGTTGCGGGGGTCGGGTGATGCTCGTGCCATACTCTTCTACACAAGTTCTGGTCCCATTCCCCACCTTTATCACCCAGCTGTGTCCGCTGAAGAGGGCGCCCTTCCCGTGCAGCACAATGTGTGGGACCAGTGGCCTGACTCAGTACTCAGCCCCCACTGATCATGGCGTAGTCGAAGGTACCCATGAACATCCTGGACTCTTGCAGACGGCATGCCGCCACACGTCGACAATCCCAATCCACCGATGACATACACGTTCTGCACCGACATGACTCCCATCACCAGTCTAAGCGCCGACCCCACCATCGCATTCGATCCAGTCTGGGAATGCCCCGTCCCCTTCGAACCGGCCATCACCGATATCATTAGCGCGTCTCATTCACGTCTAGACAGAGTAAAAACATGAATTCACGCGATGTCGATGTGCAGGCAAATACTGGAAGACGCTTCCCCGCGAGGAACGTGAAATATGGGAAGCAAAAGCTCTGGTCGCACAGGCAGAACACAGGAAAAGGTACCCTGACTGGAGGTTCCGTCCCGGAGCCAATGCACTCGCCAAACTCAAAGTGAAAGACGGCCCTTCCCCGAATCGGAGACAACATTCCCAGTCAGGGAGAAAGACGCGACCACGAGGAGAGTCGAATGCAAATAAGAAAAGTACAGACGAGCGGTGTGCAATTATTGTGGATTTATTGGTGGAGGGCAAGACAGGCGTGGATCTGGAGGATGCTGTAAAGAAATGGGAGAATCTGAATAAGATAGAGGTGGGTGGGGGTCAGTGAGGGCGATCCGGGTAAAGGCCAGCATAAGAATGAAGATACCGTCGAAGATGCTCGTATGCATGCGCGATCGCAGACGCTTGATGCCATCGATACCTGGTTCAAGATCCCACTCACGGCCATGTTCAAACGGTCCCTATCTGCGCCCGCATCCCAGTCTTCGCCTGAGGACCTCCAGCAACACTCACCGCCTTCACAAGCACAAACCCGCCAAGCCTCGCTCGGAAGCGCATTCGCCAACGTCTCATACGATATATACGACACCCCACTCGCGTCGTACAAAGATATCAGTAGCAGCGGTGGCGATGGCGATGGCCACCAACACGCAGGGGCGACCCTCGAGTCAATCGGCGACCTTTCGCCGCTCGTGCTTCCCTCTCTTCTCGAAGGCTCACCTGCGCGGTGGAATAACGTAAGTCCTCGTTCATCTTCTGATATCGACCACTGACGTAAATGGTATAGCCGTATAATCTCCTCGGCCCTCCGCCTCCGTCTCCCCCACCACTGGGGGCACACGACTCTCCATACGCCCCTGCCCATCCTCATGGACACCCCGTTGCGATAGAGCCTCCATTCGCCAACTATGACTCCCCTGGACTCGACGACATGCATTGTTTCGGGCCGTGGTCGTACACACCCGTAAAACATTGGACGGAAACATGCCAGCCATATACTCAGATGCCGATATTCATCAATGAATTTGGAGGGCCGGATGTATATGGATGGGGCGATGGTGTTGGCGATGCGTGCGGTGCTAATGGCGAGGCGGCTATGTATGGAGGCACCAACACGCCAGAACCGTGTTCGCCGGTGGACTACACGCATACGCACCATACGGAAACGCACAGTGCGGCGGATGAGCTTTATGGTGGCGCTGTCGCTGAGCTTGACCTTGTGCGTGTGTCCTGGCTTGGGCCTGCGACGGCCAAGTATTGATGATGCAATGTCCGCTCTGTGGAACGGAACGGAATGTGATCCTTGTCATGATGTGATGCCCTCCCAAGTATGTAATACCATTTTTCATTTCATTGTGATATCTCTCTTCTCCAATGTTGCTGGTTCTCGCTAGTCGTGCATGCCAACCATGTTCTACCCTTTTCCTTCTTCATATGCCTGTTTACTGTAGCTTGTTACCATCATGTCTACCTTTCAATTGGCGCGTTTTGTTGTATGTACCTTGTACTTGTAGGATTGCAATTCAGTAGTGGATTTACATAGCCCATGTGACCTGCATCACGTGATACCTTCCAGCCTATCCGCGAGTCAGTTTGGAGTCGCAAGCTTCAAAGCTTCAAGTATCATGTCTGGTGAGTCCATGCATCGAATAACGAATCTGTTGACAAAAATGCTATCAATAAAAAAGACCAAATAGAGCTCGTATCACCACCATTCGACAGTATCTCCCAAGTGCGCTTCTCAGCTTCTCATCCAGACCACCTCCTTGTTTCAGCATGGGACACGGTACGTCTTGTCCTGGCACAGCGCTTCTTGGAAAGAAGGAAAGATTACTTCTGACAAATGGTGATACTAGACCGTGCGGTTCTACGATGTCGCTGCAAACGAGCAAAAAGCGAAATTCGACCATCGAGCGGCGGTACTGGCGTGTGCTTTTGGAGAGGGCGCAAGAGCGTTCAGTGGAGGGCTCGATAATGGAGTACGCGAGTGCGTCCTTGTACCTCGATTTCCCCTTGTCTCCCCGCTGACGCGTGTACGTACGACGACGGTGCTAGACTCGATCTCGAGACGGAGAGAATGGTGTACCTGGGGAACCATTCTAATGCGGTGTCTGCGATGAACTTTGCAAGGGAACAAAGTATGCCTGGCTCTCTACCCTAATCGTCTCTTTGATTCACACAGGAGCTCATTGATCCCTAGACGTGCTCATCACCGGCTCATGGGATCTCTCGCTCAAATTCTGGGATCCCCGCGCTGCCGCCGGTACTTCGAACGTCAACGCCGACACCGCCGTATCAACACACGCCCTTCCGGAGCGTGTCTACCACCTCGACCTCGTCAATAACACTCGTCGTGGGCATGGCGAGTCGCCTATTTCATATCTACGATATCAGGAAAATGGGGGAGCCTGTGCAGACGAGGGAGAGTAGTTTGAAATTTATGACGCGGAGTCTGGCCTGTATGGCGGATGGAAAAGGTACTTTCTTTTCCCATTCTTCACTTTATCGTTTTCAGGCGAGTGGGGCGACTGACCCTCTTGGGATATAGGCTATGCGATCGGCTCGGTCGAAGGCCGGATCGGTGTAGAATATTTTGACCCAAGTCCAGAGGTCCAAGACCAAAAATATGCGTTCAAGTGCCACAGACAGACGATTGATGATGTGGACCACGTGTGGCCGGTTAACGCGCTTGCTTTCCATCCTGTGTACGTTCTTCCCCTGTTTCTCCATTTAATATCTCATATGTCTTTCTAATTTCATTCGCAATCACCCGCCAGATACAACACATTCGCATCAGCAGGCTCAGACGGCACTGTCTCAATCTGGGACCACAAAGTCAAAAAGCGACTACGCCAATATCCGAAATACTCCGGTCCAATCCCCTCTGTCGCGTTCAACTGCGATGGGACAAGGCTTGCAGTGGGAGTCAGCTATACCTGGGACGAAGGGGAGGAGGGCGCAAAGAATGCAGAGAGGCCAGCAGTGTGGGTGCGTAGGACGGGCGATGAGGTTAAGGTGAGTGAATGTGCCGTGGGGTGGGTGATGCATGGAACTGAGATTCGGTGCTTTGAAGCCTCGACAGGGTTAGAGAGTCGATAGGATGTCGCTTCAATCGAGTCATTGTGGGAAATATGAGGGTTAGAGGTCTTTGTTGTCCTGGTGCTTTCTATGATGCACTGCAGGTATTGATGTGATGACTTCATGTAGTGTTCATGATGTTCATGGTTTAAAGTAATATCTGGTGCATGTAAGCTTGCTTGTACATCTGACCTTGCAAACAAACTCCCTCAGTGCTTGTCATAGTATTCTTATGGATTTTCATAATGGCTAAAGGTCTATACCCTATTACCACTATAAGGGTTGCAATTGAATCTGCTGTGCTTTTCAAAAACAAACACAGTGCACTACCTACACATGTCCAACTCCATTCTCACACTTTGTCAAGATGGGAAGCCACATGCATACACAAGGAAGAAGCTGATGACTAGCAGAACATCTCAGTGTTGCAGGACAATGACTAACATTGAAACAAACACAAAGTACAAGTAGCAAACACATGAACATTGACTGCCAACTTCAGAAGCAACAATGGAATAATAGTAGTGTTGTCAAGGCTCAAAGCATTCTTGCCACTTGGACCCATATGCCATTTGACTGAGGTCCAGCTCTATACCTCCCCTTGGCATAACTAACCTGGTAAATGGGCTATAGAATGGATGTCTGTTGCCAGCAGGCACCCACAGAAGCAACTGGCCATGTGGACCTCTAATCCATCCATCTTCATGAAGTCTAACACATTGGTGGAAGGCCTGTGTATCATGGAAACACAGCTTCTCACTGCCATGCAATGCATGAGCTGGAAAAAAAGAGAACCTAATTGGATGGCATGAGATGGGATTCTGTGTATCACTCTGGAAAGTAGCATGCATATCATGCACTGTATTATATGGAAATGAGTACTTGTAACAATATAGTAGCTGAAGAGTAGTATGCTCACCATTGTGTGAAGAAGAAATGTAGCATTCATTTGATGGAAGGGACACTTGAACATCATTGATGATTCTGACCTCTTTGTTAGCATCCCAGACTT
>Ga0307518_10002667_pt1 | contig 12972 bp, 9 predicted proteins | sample 25_EM_MG_FD_203889 | JGI IMG/M metagenome (GOLD analysis project Ga0307518, IMG submission 203889) | Populus trichocarpa ectomycorrhiza microbial communities from riparian zone in the Pacific Northwest, United States - 25_EM | ecosystem: Host-associated > Plants > Roots > Unclassified | place...
TGTTTAGGTGGGACGAGTGTACTTCCCCCCCCCCCACACATTTTTACTCAATTGTTTTGAACAACACTTGGCTCTTCAACATCTTATCATCTTTTATAGCACTTGATGATTATGTGCCTTACCAACGTTCTGTTTATGGTTTTCAGATTCTTCCTTGGATCAAACAAAGTAATGCAGGTTTCTCTGGGTCGATCTGCTGCTGATGAAATCAGGCCAGGTCTTCACAAAGTTTCTAAGGTAGCATTAACATCTACACAGCCCATAGTTTCTGCATTCTTCTATTTTGATAAATAATTCTAGTGAATTACCTTTTCTTTATCTTTTTTTTTCTCTCAGCTTCTATGTGGTGATGCTGGACTTTTTCTTACCAACTTGCCAAGAGAAGAAGTTGAAAGGTAACCTTGGTACATACCATGATATATGCTGCATCCTTTACTCTCCTTGGTTGTTTGTAAACCAAACAGAAAGCCTAGTGTCTTGCAGTTACCAGGGTTATTCTGGTCATCTTTTGGATGTTGTAGAAAGAAACTTCAATTTCTTGAATAATTCTCATTTATGTTATTATTGGAATGGAAAGAAGAGGAAATCTAATTTTGCCCAGTAAGAAAATGATAGCAATTAAGTATGTATTGTTTTGTGGCTTTTGATAAAAGGACCATATTCATGGTTTGCTTCTCAATATGTAAGGCAGTGCCATATGTAACAGGGCAGTGGGGAACATTATGCTGCTCAATAATAATATAACAGTGCAAGTTCTTTGTTGGGAGCTTGTACTCAAAAATAAGTTTGATGGATTTGGCTGTATTGCCGACATTCTACAGACCTATTCAATCATAAAAACACTTCTTCATGAGGTAATGTTCTTGGTTGTCTTTTTGCAGGTTGTTTAATGAATACGAGGAATACGACTTTGCAAGGACAGGAACCACTGCAACAGAAACAGTATGTGAGATCTTTTATGTCTGGTAGTAGACTTACATGCTGTTTGAATAGATTGAGCCATGCCTTGCTGTGTTGAATCAAAGAACTAGACACAAACTTGCACACATGTATAATGATTAATGTCTGTGTGCCCTTTTTGTAATTGACTAAGAAAAGGATCACCATGGATCTTTAATTTATTTTTCAGCTCATCCTTGTCAACATCCACTTGGGGTTCTCAGTTGAGAACAGTCAAAAATTTTATTTCATCTTTGTCGAGTTATAAATGCTTTGTTTAGATGCCATATAGATCTATCACCTACTTTTCTGTACCATGTTTAAGTTCTATATTTCTAACATCCTGACTTGTGACTGGATTTTCAGGTGGAACTCAAGGAAGGACCTCTCGAACAGTTTACTCATGAGATGGAACCCTTTTTGCGCAAGCAAGGGATGCCTGTTCGGTTGAACAAGGGTACATAATTGCTTTCAACTATATGCTGTGTCTTGCATGCTCACAAACACGCACACATAAGACCAGAGGTCTGTTATTAAATTAATCTTGGTCTGCAGGTGTGATCGAACTTGTTTCAGACTTTGTTGTCAGTGAAGAGGGGAAGCCTCTGTCCCCTGAGTGTGCTCGCATTCTGGTTAGTTATGACCTTTAAACTTTGCCAGCTAGCTAGCATGCTCAATATTTCTTCATTCTTCTGGTTAAAAAAGGGCACGTGGCTGATGTATTACTTCTTTCAGCGCTTGTTAGGAACCAAGACGGCCACATTCAAGCTTCACTTAATTTGCAGATGGAGCCCTGAGGATTTTGAGCTTTATAGGGAAGGTCTAGATGATTCAGATGTTGAATCTGCCTAAATCGATGAATCTTTGAGAGAATACCTGTGTAATACAAGTTAATTGCAGTAGGTGTTGAATTTTTGTGGTTCAAGGTGATAGAGGAGCGCGAGCTGTCTTTTTGTGCCTTTTGGGAAATCGAAGACGCATGTTATGTTATTGTCGAGTTTTACCTTTGAGCTTAATTTTAGCTCCATTTCTTCTGAGTTCTTGTCAGGGTCCGCATGTGTTGTGCTGGTGATAATTAGCAGTGCAAGAATCATACTTGCAATCTGGATGTTTAATATCTCAAAGGAAAAACAAAAATTCCATGGCTATTTACTGCATTTGTAGAAACGAATGGTCCTGGTCCCAGATAAGCAGTTTATGGTGGCGGTCAATTTCTAGAAATGGATGAAATTGGAGTGTCATAAGCTCTTCAGAAAGAAGTGTTGCGGTGTAACAGATTGAACGTGCCTGGAAAAGTATTTTCCAGTGCTTGTATATCTGAAGGAGGAGGTCAAGATGTTCCGAACTCCATTATGTCTAACCCTAAGGAGCAAGAAAGGAGAAAAGGAAAAGAAAAGAAAAAAAAACAGTAATGATTGAAGGGAAATTTTCATTTGACGTATAATGGATAGAAGAATTCTATTTTGGATACTGTTTTACAAGAAAATGTAATAGTAATAAGAAAAAGAGCATGAGTTAATTGGTTATTGAGTGAACTCGTGAGTAATCGAGTCAATTTGAACTGATTATTTGCATATCCTTTTTAATTCAGCTTAAAATTCGGTTGGTTCGCAGGTTTTCTATATTAACTCTCTCAACTAGCAATAAATTAAAAGTAAATGAGTCTTTAAATTGTAATTGGGGATCAAACAATCACTACAATTTAAATTTTGGGATTAATTTAGAAATTGATGAATTTCGGAATTCATTTTTCTTTAATATTTATTATTTGTAAAATAGCTTCATACTAGACTTTTCAAAAAAAAATATTTTGTGATCTTGTGTTTTCGTAAAATTTGATGAAAAAGAAAAGAAAAGTTGTCGAAAAATACCTCAAAAATCAATCTAAAAAAATACATACACTATTTAAAAAAAAATCAATAAAATCATGATATTAGGGGGCACAAAGAAAAAACAAAAACAAAATAGGAAAGTAGTGTAATTGCACAAACATATGGGGCACCAAGTGTAATTTAAACCAAAAAAGAGTCACAAATTAACCTTCAACGTGTTCTCTCATCTCAACTCTCTGTAGCCTCCTCTTCTCTGCTCTCTCTCAGCATCCAAACCCTAACCAGATTTTCTTGAGCATCATTCAGCAAGGTAAGGACTTTCCCCCCTCAATCTATCCGTTTCTACATCTTCTCTCAAAACCCTAACCTTTTTGGCCTTTTAGTTGACTGTTTCTCACTGGGATTCTTTGAATCAGTCTTTCATTCCAGAACTAGGGTTTCGGATTCTATTCAATTTGGTGCTTTATAATTTGACTTATAGGGTTTGATTATGATCTTATGATGTTTGTTTTATATCTTTTTATCTGAATTTAGATCACTTTGCACTTTCAATAAAAATAAGTTTCATTTAGATCTGAGAATTTGATGTAAAGATTGCCTCTTTAAGCACCTAATTAGTATCTAATTTATGTAAAGATTGTTTCTTTAATTACCCAATTAGTATTATATTGCTCTTACTGTGAATTGGGTTGTTGTTTGTTTGGGCTTTCAGTTATCAAAACCTGTTTTTTTTTGCTAGGTCCATATTGTTTGGTCATGTGCTTATTCAAGTTATCGTGGATATTGTTTATGTGTAAGCATGATGGATTTGTTGTTTGTGCTTAAAATGATTGGGAATTTTTTATTTTTTTTTCGGAATGTGGAATTTAAGGATGACAACAGAAGCACCTTTCCGACCAAGGGAGAAGCTCGTTGAGCACCAGAAATATTTCCAAAGCATTCACAAGCACACATATTTGAAGGGACCTCTTGATAAGGTTACCTCTGTTGCCATTCCAATAGCATTCGCAGCCACCTCACTTTTTCTTATTGTGAGTAGTCTAGTCTGTTCTTTTACATGCTAACTTCTGTTAATGTTTTTCTGTCTCTGAAAGGTAGGTGCCAAATTTCTCATTGGGTTTCCACAAGACAAATTGTGAACATGTTATATGTTTTTTTCAGGGGCGAGGGATCTATAACATGTCTCATGGGATTGGAAAGAAGGAATGAGGAGGCTGTTTGTGTAATGATCACTGTTATGTTTTTACTGCTCATGTTTTGAAGGATTATTCGCTTATGCATGTGACCAGTATTATTTTTAAATTTGTTAATTAATAATTGCATAGTTGCTGGCTTGCAGCTACCAATGGAAGTTTAAACTTCGCCATCGATGCCTTTGTTTTCTATTTGGCTTTTAATGATACATGATTGAATTTCAGGGTTTCCCTAGTTGTTCGTAAGTCTTTCCATGTGTTCTTATTTTCTTTTTCTCTGCTTCATTGCATTGAAAGGGACTATCAGTGTGCTTGTAATGACTATCGGTGAAAATTGTCGGGTACCTGGTTAGATTTTTTGTGTTTTTTAAGTTTATGCCAGGTTCAGTCCTGTCAGTCCATTGGAGAGGCAGTTTTTGATCTGGTGAGCTGTTGGACGAATCCATCTCTGAGCACCCGATAGGGAAGATTGAAAATGGTGTGATGATATTTTGCTATACCTTTTTAATTGAATTCCATGTTTTGAGGCTTCTGTACTGAAAATGGAGTGTTGATAGCAACCAGAAGCTCGGTAGTGATGCCAGGGGAATGACATTTTCTGACAAGTCTTGAAAAAAAAAAAGCATTTTGATAATGCATTTTCTGTGAGAATATGCACCACCATAATCTTACACCTCCTTTGTGACATTCATCTGGGAGAATTTAATGTTCTTCTCTGAGGACCGTTTTTAATATTGGCTGGGGAAGGGATATCTCCGGCCATTGGAAAGGTGATCTTGTAGCAAAAATTTTCGGGGTTACAGGCGTAATTGTCTTGTCATTTCAGCTTCCCTCGGGATTTGGCCCGTATTTTCTCATCTAGGCTGTTGAATTAATGTTTTGGATCAAGTCCTTTAGGTCCATCAAGGGCCGAAATTGGCTCCACGGATTTCGGGTCCCTTCCCAATCACTTGACGAGAAATTAAGGGTGTAAGAAATTATTGGATATGTTAGGAGTTGTAGTCTTTTTACATATGGATTCATGATGAAAAAAAATTATTTATAGATTTCACCATTATGATGAGAGCGGGCAGTATAATTTCTTGAAATTGACTTGAAAATTTAGCTAGGTTAACTAAATCTCGAGCCTTCAAGGTTACCTTGAGCCCAACTTACCAAGTTACTTGTGTTCCGAGATGTTTAGAATTGTAACAGAGTTACTTGTGTTCCGAGACCCGGTTGTTTTTTAAGAATATATTTTATTTAGAAATATATTAAATAATATTTTTTATAAAATTTAATTTTTATATTAGCTTTTAAAACAATTCAAAAATATAAAAAAAAAATCAAAAAATTACAAAACTTCAGTTTTACTGTAGTAGTAATGTGTTTTGAAACATTGTTTGCTAAGAATTTTGAAAATTTTTAAAAATTAATTTTCTGGTGTTCTTGCATTATTTTTAATGTATTTTCAAGTGAAAATCACTTTAAAAAACAAGTGTTATTTTAAAAATATTTTTTATTTGAAAATATATTAAAATAATATTTTTTAACATTGAAATAAAAAAATTCAAAACTTTGCAAAATTTTGGTTCAACCATAGCGGCAAACACTCTATAAAAATGTGTTTAGTATTGTGTTTTGAACATCGTTTGTTAAAAAAATTAAATTTTTTAAAATTAATTTATTTAATGTTTTTTAAATTATTTTAATGTGTTGATATCCAAAATAAATTTTAAAAATAAAAAAAATATTATTTTAATATATTTTTAACAAAAATCAATTTAAAATACCATAAGAAACATGCTATGATTGTCTAAAAGTAACCATCTCTAACTTATAATTATTTTTTACTGGTATTTTTATTTTAAACTTTGGTGAGGGAATTGACAAACAGCTAAGAAGCAATGACCCATTAATATGGACTGATGTTTTGACTTGTCTTCCATACCCTCTCGTGTGGAATATGGTCCCCAGATGATACAGAAAACGACCGTTGCAGTTTGCACACTCTCCCTCGTACTCCTCAAACCCTAACAACAATAATAAAAAAAAAAAAATGTTTTTTTATTGTAAGAAAAACAAATTCAAATTTCAAACGTTCAAATTCTTGCAATAAAAAAAAGCTGCCACCTTTTCTTGCAACAATATAGCTCTTCACTCTCTCCAACAGTTCTTGATCTTGAAAACTGGAGCTTCCATTTATAATCATTGTTTTTTCATTTCTAGCACCGTTTAGTGCTTACTTTACCATTCAAACAGCTCCTCTTCAAATTCAAATTCCTGCTCTCTGTTCCATTTAAGACAAGCCCATGTTCTTGTTTTGATTTTTTAGCTTTCTTAGCTTCTTTGATGAAGAAAACCCATTTTTGAGCTTCAAAAACTTATGGGTTTTGATTCTTTTTAGCTTGAATGATCAAAACCCTTTTGTTTTTCATGTTCATTTTATAGAGGAGAAAGTTTGATCAATTTTTGTTCAACAAAATGAGAGAAGAAAACCCAGTTGAAACTAAAACAAAAGCAACAAGATTTGCTGATCAAAACCAAGCACCAAAGTCACAAAACATTAAAGGAAACAGCAACAACAATGCTTCAAAGATCAAGTCTTCATGGGGTTCACATATAGTGAAAGGCTTCACGGCTGATAAAAAAACCAAAACACAAACAATCACAGTAACAACCAAGAAACTTCCATTAGCAAGTTCAGATACTACAAACCAAAAGAACCCTCTTGTGAATTCTCATTCAAGAGTGAAAAGATCACTCATTGGTGATTTATCTTGCTCAGTTACAGGAAGCCAGATACACCCACATGCCTACCAGGGTAATCACAGGAGACAATCTTCAGGGTCAAGAGATTTGTTTGTGGAATTAGACCAATTAAGGAGCTTGCTTCAAGAATCAAAAGAAAGGGAGTTTAACTTGCAAGCAGAGTTATCAGAGCTTAAGAGGAATGGGAGAGTAGTTGATATTGAAAGGGAACTTGAAGCAAGAAAAAATGAGGTGGATGAGCTTTGTAAGAGAATTGGGGTTTTGGAGTCTGAAAAAAGTGGTCTTTGTGAACAAGTGAACGAGTTGTGTTTGATTTCACAGAAGAGAAACGAAGAGGTATTGAAAAGGGAAGGGCATGAGAGTTCATTGGGGAATCTTGAAATGGAAGTTGTGGAATTGAGGAGGTTGAATAAGGAGCTGCAGATGGATAAGAGGAATCTTGCTTGCAAACTCTCTTCTATGGAGTCTCAAAAACCTTCCCTTGCCAAGGCTTCTGAGGTAAAAATCAACTCCCGTTCCTCTAGTTTTGGATGCTTTGTTTGCTTGATGAGAAAATGCTATAGTGGAAAAGAAAATGAAGTTCGTTTTTTAAATTTTGAAGCTTTCAGTATTAGGGACTTGAAAAGAACAAGGGTTTAAGATAAATGGGGTAGAATCTGTGGTTAATTTATTTGATTTTTTTTCTAGAAAACAAAATAGAGCAAATCAATAGATGAAATTGATTAATCTAATGATTTAATTTGTTTGGGTTTTATATGATTTTATCACTCAATTACCTTCAATGCAAGCACAGAATTTCAATGTTTTATTATTTTGGCATTGATTAATTTTGTCTTGATAATGGCTTCTTTGATCAATGGTGTAGTCTATTTCCATTATTAGTTACTTTTTTTATTAGAAACCAAACAGAGGACCAATGATGTTGATTTGGTGCTATATAATCTCCCTTCTTTTTGCCTGAAGAGTCTTAAGTTTAATAAAACTGGCCAGGTTCCACTACTGAACTCTCTCTTGAATTTTATCAGAGTGACATTGTTGCAAAAATTAAGGCTGAGGCATCTTTGCTAAGGCACACAAATGAAGATTTGTGCAAACAAGTTGAGGGTCTACAGATGAGCAGACTAAATGAGGTTGAGGAGCTAGCCTATCTGAGGTGGGTCAATTCATGTTTAAGAGATGAATTGCGTAATTCATGCTCAACAATGAATTCAGATAAGTCCTCAAGCCCCAAATCGGTAGAGAGGAGTAACGAATCTGCTGGCTTAATGTCTTGCCAGAGTAGTGACTGCTTGGAATATAATAGTAAAAGGAGATTAAATTTGATTAAAAAGTTGAAGAAATGGCCTATTACTCATGAAGACGTGCCAAACTTAGAATGCCAAGATAAAAATTGGGTGCAATCGGAAGACGGGAGAAGTCCAAGAAGAAGACACTCTATAAGTGGATCAAAGTTCTGTATAGAGGAGTTGGTACCGAATAGGAGAAGGCAATCTGATGGTTTTATGTGTATAAAAGAAATGGAAAATGAAGTAGAGCTTGTAAGTTCTGAAAAGTATGAGTTTGATATAATTCAAAGACCTCAAATCCTTGCATACTGCCAAGAGACCAAAAAAATTTTAGGTCCATTAGATGTTGAGAAAAGGGCTTTGCGTGTTCCAAATCCCCCACCAAGACCCTCATGTTCTGTTTCTGGACCTAAAGAGGAAGGTTCAGCTCAAGTTTCACTCCCACCACTGCCTCCACCACCTCCTCCTCCACCACCACCTCCGAAGTTCTCAGTGAAGAACACTACTGCAGGAGTGGTGCAGCGAGCACCTCAAGTCGTAGAGTTTTACCATTCATTGATGAAGAGAGACTCAAGAAAGGAGTCTTCAAATGGAGGAATCTGTGATGCCTCAGGTGTTGCAAATGTTCGGAGCAACATGATTGGTGAAATTGAAAACCGGTCATCACATTTGATTGCTGTAAGTGAAATCTTACTTCTTATCCAAAGGTCAACTACAAGTGTTGTTATTGAATAGCTTGCTTGCAATGTGTTAAAAGATAACTGCTTTTTTTATTTTACCATGAAGACAGAGTAAAGAAATGAAAGCTTGTATGCTTAAAGCCTTCTGGGATTGGATTTGCTATTGTGAGGATGCAAGTTTTCACTTCTTTATAACTATTATCAGATGGAGTCCAAAAACGTATATTTTTGACATTTTTTTGCTGTAAAAGAAGTTCAAATGCTTAGTAGTAATTCTGTTTTGTTTTCCTCAGATCAAGGCAGATGTTGAAACTCAAGGGGAATTTGTCAATTCACTGATCAGAGAGGTCAATGGTGCTGTTTACCGAGACATCGAAGATGTTGTGGCATTTGTGAAGTGGCTTGATGATGAACTTGGCTTTCTTGTAAGTTTTTTTCGTGGTTAGAAACATTGTCGGAGTCGACAATTTTTTCCTCTGGGTTTTAGTCATAGGCGATGAGAAAAGCATGTTAGCAAGAATATTTCAAATGCTTTAATGACTAAAAAACTAATATTACACCCTATTTGCAGCATGTTTATGATGTAATCTTGAAGATTTTATGGTTTAGAATTACGTTGAAAATCCAAATGACATGGAATTTAAAGTAGAAACTTTGCTACTCACCACGGTATCCACACTTATAAGGAGATAAATTCACAAGGGAAAATAGTATATATGGATGACAAAAAGATGTTATATCATCCTCATGGTGCTTTCATTTACGTGAAGGTGGATGAAAGGGCAGTCCTGAAGCACTTTGACTGGCCAGAAAAGAAAGCTGACACATTGAGAGAAGCAGCGTTTGGGTATAGTGATCTCAAGAAGTTGGAATCTGAAGTATCATATTACAAGAATGATCCCAGAGTTCCTTGTGACATTGCACTAAAGAAAATGGTTGCTTTGTCTGAGAAGTAAGAACCTGAAATTTTGCCATCTGCTAATGTTTTATCCTGAAATAATTTGTCTCCGTGTATATTAATTTGATACACCCTGCAGGATGGAACGCACTGTTTATAACCTTCTACGAACAAGAGAGTCTTTGATGCGTAATTGCAAAGAATTCCGAATTCCCTCAGATTGGATGCTTGACAACGGAATTATTAGCAAGGTAAGCCATGACGTTCTCATTTCATTCTTCACTAGTTAGTTTACAAGTTAAACATTACAAGATCTGGACACAAGAAAAGAAGGAATAAAATCTGGTCCATCTTCCTTTGGAGGAGATGGCAATACAGTACTAAGAAGCGAACAATTAACAACGACCAATGGTTATTTCAAAAGGATGGCTTTTGGATTAAGCTTTAGAGTTCGAGGAATTGAAAAGTTCAAGATTTTGCACTTTTTGTTAAAACTGGACATACAGATGACTAAGAGGTGAACAATGGAAAACAACTGATACATTCGAAAATGATGGCTTTTGGATTAACCAGTAGAGTTGAGGAAATGAAAAGGTTTAAGATTTTGTACTTCTGTTTAAGCTGGACATCCATGTGATTGTAAGCTTCTTGTAATTCTTGAATACTTCCTAGAAATTTTCTAGGTACAACCCTTACTGCCAATTTTATGCTGCATTTCCATTAAGTATTTTTCAATGACCTTCACATGGCAATTAATCAACAACTCGTGTTGTAGATAAAGTTTGGCTCAGTTAAGTTGGCAAAGAAGTACATGAAGAGGGTAGCTACAGAAATCCAGTCTAAGGCAGCAGCACTAGAGAAAGACCCTGCTCTGGACTATATGCTACTTCAAGGGGTCAGATTTGCTTTCAGAATCCATCAGGTTTGTAGATAAGCAATTTTGTGGCTGTTCATTTTATTTCATCTTGATTTATTGCACCAACAAGATCACTTTTTGTACCAGAAAGAAAAGTATCTCTCAGAGTGAGATTCTTGAACTCAACTGTTTGGTTTGGTTGACATTTATTACGAACATAGAGATGGGGTAAAGTAACTAATATTTTTCAAGGCAGCATGGTTTGCACAGGAAAAATCCACTTTTCTCTGCCCACAGACATCTTAAATAATGTTTATGAAGGGGAAAGAAAAACAATGCATAGCAAAAGTTATTGATTTTTTTCTTGCCTTATGCAGTTTGCTGGAGGATTTGATGCAGAAACAATGCATGCATTTGAGGAACTTCGCAACCTTGCTCACCTGCTTAACAAAAAGTAAAAGAGAGTGGGGGCGATTTGGCTTACCACCTCAGTAAGCTTTACTTGAATATAATATCATCTGGCCGGGGTAGTGTATTTATGGTGTGGTTTGCTAAGGGTTTTAAACAGTTGAAAGTTGTACAAGTTTTGTGTGAAATAGGAAGCAATTTTGTTTGGGCTTTTACTCATTCTTGAAACAATGGAATGTAAAAATTTGATGAGAATGCGTATACACCTTTTCAAACTCGAGTTCACATTCGATCTCTCTGGCTCTTTTCTGGGCACACCCTCATGGACAGTTTGTAGGTGCGCAATCCCTGTCCGAAACACACAATGATAGCTACTGGTCAAGCAAAGTTGGGAGGTTGTTGATGTCCAAAGTCAGATTTCCAGAAAGGGGCTTCTCAGATCTTTGAAATGCAATGAGATGGTCAAGCAAAGTTGGGAGGTTGTTGATGTCCAAAGTCAGATTTCCAGAAAGGGGCTTCTCAGATCTTTGAAATGCAATGAGATTCCTGGCACAGGGAATTGGGATCCTAAGAGTTCTTAAGTAACATTTGAATTTGAAGTTTCCATGCATTTTGATCATTGTACATTTTTTACGTTCAAGTTCCATGGTCATGGAAACTTGAACGGACAGAAAATCATCAGAACCAAGCCAAGATAATACAACCAACCCTTTTTCTTTTGCCAAGAACCTTGTCACCCTTCTTCTTTTGCCAAGAACCTTGTCAGGTTGGAAGGAATTGGAGTTCAATCTCTTTTATTGAAAATGGAAGCTCCATTTCAAATTTGTCATTCAGCAATTTACAAAAGGCTGCACCAACAATGACAGATCCAAAGAGTAAGAACAAAGAGAAGGGTAATAACCATGGATAATCATGTTGCAATAACCAACGGTAAGTAAAACATTCTTGGATGCATTGGTGTCCACTCATAATGCAGCCATGGTCCAACGAACTAGTCCAATGGGGCATGCATGCAGGACAATCAGGTACCCTTTTTAAAAAAAAAAAAAAAACTGTATCAAACTATAAACAGGTAATAAAAAGAAAGAACCAAGGGAAATTAATGAGAGGGATAGTAGCTGAGAAATGTGATGGCCATGGCTATTCCTAGTCTCCATCTGGCAAGAAAACAAGAGGAGGCCTTTGATTTTTTGATTAAATAATAGCCCAGAAGACAAAAAAGAAAGGGAAAAAAAAAGTACCCGATGGATTTGACATCTTGACAAGATGTAACATAGCAACCAGCCACCTACAGGGACCGGCTCATCAGATAAAGATGTCTCGGACGCTCCTTTCTCGGCAAGAAAGCTGAGGAAGACAATAAAGTCCCTTCATCACTTCACTGCCCAGTCAATCACATTGATTTGCTCTATCACTCTTTGATTTTACCCTTCATAGAATCGTTGCTCTTTTTAACCAAAGCCAAACCCCTTTTTTTTCAAGATTTCTTTGGCAAGGCTTTCCTTTTATAAGGATAAGTTAATTTTCAATTATTTATTATTTTATATTAAATAATAAAAACATGTAAAACCTGGACATTCATGCCGTCAATCAGCTCGCTTGATTTGGTTAAAAATTCAATCAATTATTTATGATATCATTTAATATTAAAAAAATAAATTTGTTTTTTTATTATTATGAGTTTCCAATCTATGATACAAACCTTAACTTGGATACGCCTTCAAGTCAGATTTTGTAATTATTGTGGAAAGAAGATTGAATGATCAATAATTGAAAATTGGTGGTGTATAAGAACCTGCAATAATTGTGATGGATATATATATCTCATTTCATCAACCTTTTTCAAAGAAAAATGACATGAAGCATAAATTAAAAAATAAATGCACTCAAAATAATTAAAACAAAATCTCTATTTAAAAATGATTAAATAAGAAAATAAAATCATAGAGAGGTGATATTGATTGAAATATAAATTTAAAAATTATTTAAAAAAAAATAAAAGAAAAAAAATAATAGCTCCGATGCTGTGGCTTAACTCGTCAAACATGTGATTTGAGCCATGAAATTAACCGGGTTTAATAATTTTTTACTTTAAATTTATATTTAACCTAAATATATATATATATATA
>Ga0307518_10002668_pt1 | contig 12968 bp, 10 predicted proteins | sample 25_EM_MG_FD_203889 | JGI IMG/M metagenome (GOLD analysis project Ga0307518, IMG submission 203889) | Populus trichocarpa ectomycorrhiza microbial communities from riparian zone in the Pacific Northwest, United States - 25_EM | ecosystem: Host-associated > Plants > Roots > Unclassified | place...
TACTGACTTCTGAGGGACTCTTTGAAGCACTCAAGAACATTGAAATCCCGCTGGTAAATATTCTGTTGCTTTCAGCTATACTTCCTTAAATGTAAATTTGTTTCTAGGCATTGAAAGTTTAAACTTTTATACGAGATTTCAATAAAATCGGAGCTTAGTATCTTGAGCTTCACCTTGCTTATTTTCATGGAAGTTGTTGGGATGGTAACACATGATCGTTTGGTAGAGATTCTGTTCTATATTAAATTCCTTTATTTGTTTTGTAGAAGAAAAGTTGCTATCAAACTGTTTAATTGGAAGCTGCTATCATCTAGTGTTAGTATCTTCATAGAATCTTGGCCTCTCGTATGGCTGGTCATGCACATCCACAAATGGTCATGTGATGCGAGATATTTTTGGTTTTGGAATCACTGAGCCAGTATCGTCAGTAATTTCACTCTGTAACTTGATGTTCACATTACTAATCTATTGCTTGCAAATTTGTATCAGGTGAATGTTCTTGCTGACATGGAGCTTTGGGGGATCGGTGTTGACATGGAGGGGTGCCTAAATGCACGCACTGTGCTGGGGAAAAGGCTAAGGTATCTTGAGAAGAAGGCTTATAAGCTGGCTGGCATGACATTTTCACTGTACACAGCAGCAGACATTGCAAATATTCTATACAGACACTTGAAGCTTCCCATTCCAGAAGGACACAATAAGGGGAAAAAACATCCTAGCACTGACAAGCATTGTTTGGATTTGTTAAGGTATGAGATGGTCTTACTTTCTAGTACCCAATACCTTTAAGTGAAAAATATGCTAAGCACATCTTGCAATGTTTGTATATGCAAAATGAATGTCCAAGTTATCTATATAGATCTGTGTTTTCTTTTGTTTTGTGGATAATCAAGTGTTATTCTTGCTCCTGGAGAATGTCATGGCTATGGCTTTTGTCACAAGTACACAAGTCTTTCTTATTTGCTTACAAGATCAAGTAATTTGGATTAAGTCTTTGTTGAGCTGTACAATGCCCTGAATGGAGTAAAAGAATTGCTCTTGTGGTCATTTAGAGCAGCCCACTTCTACCTTTACTCTTAATGTTTTGGGCGTCATGCCTCTGATAAAGCCTGAATATTTAATAAATAGGATGGATTATAATTGTTGACCTTATAGTTTTTCAATGTGAAAGTTTTAATTGCATGATGGAATACCCCATTGACAATATATATGTGTCAGTTGATTTATGGGTCTGAATTATCTGGATTTATCTGAACTACACGATTCAATTTGGGTTAACTAATTCCTTTAGATCGGATTTAGGGTTGGGTTAGGTTTCAACCTGAATCTTTTTGAGGCAATTTCTAGTAAGAGAAAGTTTGGGTACCCAAGTTACCTGGACTGTAATTTCTTTTTTCTTTTTTAATTTTGTCGTATATTATTTTTCATTCCTTAACTCTGGGCCTCCAAAGATGCAAGGCCTGTATATCCTATATCCTACAATGGAAATAACATTTTTATCTCTTGTTTAAATTGCAAGTTGTGTTATTTTTCTTCTATGCTTATGTTCTAACAAAAGTTGTTGAGATGAGAATCATCCCTTTGTTCATTACCCTTTTTAGATCTTACAAAGATTTTCACCTTAACTTTTTATTTGTCGATTTAGGGTCTGTTTTTTTTTTTCAATTCACAAATGGATTGTAAATAAAGGGTATTTGTTTCCCAGAATGATTTTGATTACAAACAAAGCAGTTTATCTGACATTGGTAAAACCAATATTGATATATATTATTATTAAATAGGCAATTTAATAAAAGATAATTAGTTCACATAAGTCCCTGTTAGTTCTTGTCATGCTGTCTCTTGTTTTTTAAGTTATATTATTTTAACTAATAAAATAATATTTTTATTATAAAGGGCCCAAAAAATTCAAAATGGGCTCAGTTAACTTGAACTACACGTTTGGGTTGGGTAAGTTTGGCAACATAAAATTGGTTTAGGTTGGTTAATGAAAAAGAAAATTGGGGAAATGTTATTCATCCCGAATTCCCTTCTTCCAGCCTGAATTACCAGAAATGACCATCCCTAATTGAAGGCATTACTTTCAAATTTAGCTGGCTTTTACAGTTTATTGAGTACTGGCCCTTGTACATTTTGATTAAGAACAAAGCAGTTTATCCTGTCATGCTCTGGGTATCTAGATGATTCATCATGGTGGCTTACTCGTGCATTTATTATGTTTGTGAAAAGAAGTACATTAATAGGATTTGTTTCCTTTCAGGCATGAGCATCCTATTGTTCCAGTCATCAGAGAGCACAGGACATTAGCAAAGCTTTTAAACTCGACACTGGGATCAATCTGTTCACTGGCGAGGCTATCTATGGAGACTCAGAAGTACACACTACATGGCCATTGGCTCCAAACATCAACAGCTACTGGTCGGCTTTCAATTGAAGAACCTAATCTTCAGGTTATAATTATTTATATTCACCCTTGCTTTTGTTACAGTGATTCTTTTCTTTACTTTTTTTGGTAATCTGAATTTAATTTTAGTGCTGGTAACCATTCTTGCTTTTGAGTTATGCAGTGCGTTGAACATGCAGTTGATTTCGAAATGAGTTCAGATAAAGAGGGGGATGATGCTGAACCTGAGCATTATAAAATAAATGCCCGTGACTTCTTTGTTCCTACTCAGGTAATATGGTCATTTAGCTTGTAACCTTGTCTCATGCTTCTCACTTAATGAATTTATATGTATTTGTAGTTATTATCCAGTATATATCAAATATCTTCTTAGAACTTGAAAGGATAGCCTGGAAAAGAAAAACAGTCTAGGGTATTAAAAATCCTTGAGCTAATTTAGCCCCTTGCTTCGGTAATGCAAACTGGAGAATGATAAAAGTCCTGTGGGGCCTGTAGATTATGCTTTCTATGCATCAATCCTAATTCCCAAAGGATCTAAAGCTCAAATTCTTATTGCAGGATAACTGGCTACTGTTAACAGCAGATTATTCTCAGATAGAATTGCGACTGATGGCACATTTCTCTAAAGACACTGCATTAATTAAACTCCTTACCAAGCCACATGGCGATGTTTTCAACCTGATAGCCGCACGATGGACTGGGAAGCCTGAAGCTTCTGTCAGCTCAGTTGAGCGAGATCAGACCAAAAGGATGGTCTATGGAATTCTTTATGGAATGGGTGCTAACACTCTTGCTGAACAACTGGATTGTAGCTCTGATGAAGCTGCAGAAAAAATTAAAAGCTTCAAAAGTTCTTTTCCTGGGGTTGCTTCCTGGCTCCATGAAGCAGTTGCATCTTGCCGTGAAAAAGGGTAAGGGTGTTATCTTATTGCAGTGAGTCTTCACTTGACTTATTTTAGTTCTATTGTCATCTTATTCTATTTTTATTTAGTTCAAGTGGTAAAGGTATTGCATAATTTTGATGTCATTTTGGATGCATATATTTTCATCCTTTTTATTTGTAAATGTTTCGCTGTATATGTTTTTCTAATGCATATCATCATAATTTTGAAGTCTTTTTGGATGCATGTATTGTCATCTTTTTTATTTGCAAATGTTTAGCTGTACATGCTCTTCTAACGCATATCATCATTGGTATCAAAAGTTGTCTCTTGTATTTTCTATTTGATGGCATGCGAAGACAATCCTTTTTAAATCAAGAGGCGTGTAGCTCTGTATTTAAAGTAACTTGAGATTATGCATGGCATTCAAGTTTTCTTCTTGTTCCTTAAGATTTAATTATCAGTATAAGTATCTATTTACTGTTAATTCAGATACGTGGAGACCATTAAGGGAAGAAAACGGTTCTTGTCGAAAATAAAATTCGGAAATAGTGAAGAAAAATCAAAAGCTCAGAGACAAGCAGTTAATTCTATCTGTCAGGTATAGTGATTTTTTGGGATGGTCAAAGACATTAGGACAGCATGGGTTAATAATAGTTTTGTCCTGATAGCTGCTTCTTACAGGGATCTGCTGCTGACTTAATCAAGATTGCAATGATAAATATACACTCTCTGATTGTTGATGGAGTTGGTAGGCCAGAGTCTAGCTCTTTACATGCAAACAAGTTTCACATGCTGAAGGGCCAATGCCGAATTCTATTACAGGTTACTTTGGAAAACTGCTTCAATTTCTTCAGTTTTTTTTTTTTTGAAATATTCCTTCATTTCCAATGTCTTTGAGAAGTATATATAGTAATTGCTTGGACACTGGAACTCTGATCTGTGCATTTGTTGGTCTATGATCCGTCAATCCAGCAAGCTGAACTTTGAGTTGCAGTGTCATTTGAGAAAGTTGATAAGAATCTTGGTGACTACTATTCAGGTACATGACGAGCTAGTGCTGGAAGTCGATCCATCCTTGATCAATGAAGCTGCAGTGCTGTTACAAATGAGCATGGAAGATGCTGCTTCTCTTCTTGGTATGTGTTCAATACTTTTTTTTTTTTCAAAAAAATCTTGACATCTTGATAATGTAATTAACCATAATTGTACAACATTCATTTCAGTTCCTTTGCATGTCAAACTAAAAGTTGGAAGAACCTGGGGCTCTTTAGAGCCTTTCCTTGCTGATCAACACGTAAATGAAGTTCTTATGCCTGAATCATGAGGAACGAGTTGTTTGATAAAGAAGTAAACAGTTGCGTGGTGTTAGAGGCGAAGATTGTTGGCAATTTGGACCACTGTATGTTATGTGATTCAATTGGTTAACAATATTTTATTTTATAAGATGGAAGATGTAATTTCAGATCTTCTGATTTAAGTATAGTTTTATGCAGAGATTCCAGCTTCTATATTTATGCTGAGCAAAATGTTCCCCAAGGAGATGGAAAATTTTATGAGCTCCACTTGAATTGCGGTTTTGAAATAATAAGCCTTGACCTGATGTTATCTGGAAGGTTGAAAGAAGAAATCACAGAGGTGCAAAGGAACTGCTTCTCCAAGGTGGGCAAGCTAATGCGATCACTAGATATATTGCCTATGTGTTTCACCAGAGGATCATGTATGAGTTCTCTTGGAACAAAGACTTACAGTGTCCTTCATTGAGCTTGCCTTTTACATACAAATGCTAATGATTATGTATGAGTTCTCTTGGAACAAAGACTTACAGTGTCCTTCATTGAGCTTGCCTTTTACATGCAAATGCTAATGATTATTTGTTTTCACAGCTTGGCTGCTGATCCTGCCAGTGCTAGGAAATCATGAGCACATAGCTATTCCAAATTCCTACAAGGTCAACTGCCAAGCAATTGCTAACGTACTCAGTGTTGGAATAGAAGGTATGTATTGGTAACAAGGAAGCCAAATTAGTTGAAATAAGCACATATCGCAGATGAGATGCATTTTGTTTGTGCTCTGGTTGTATTGTATCTCTGTCACCATGCTCATTGGATATATGATTGAGCTCTGGGCACTCTTTATTTCCATACCACGTAACAAACCAATGCATAGGAGCTGTTGTGGGTCACCATCTATGTTTTTGACTACACCATCGGTTAGCTTAATTGGCAATAACATGCAAACTAGTGGTTGTCCTAGGTTTATCAGGGCTTAAATGATGCAGGCCTCAGTGCCCTGAGGCATGGATGGGATATGTCGTCCAAACATTGCCTGGAAGTTTTATATTTTTCCAGTTTCCATCATAATGGCTTGTGAAAAAATGTCTACTGGTCCTTCTACAGAGTATTGTATGCTGCAGGAATTATATTTCTGCCGTAAAGGACCTTCAATATTGTTTTGTAGCTGAAGAATTTAACTCATGGTGCACAACTTGCAAAATAGTTATGAATCTCTAAGACAACTTGCACGAGGAAACAAGAACCCACATCCATTCTGTACCTCAATTGTGTTTGCACTTCCTGTTGATAACTTCCAACAGTGGACAGGATATCAAACCCAATAGTTTTCTCCTCCTATTTCTTGCAAGTATGTAGTGTGCAGTGATCACACACAGCTGATTTTGGATGCCTATGATAAGCATTCAGAAAAGAAAAAGCGGAGATAAAGGAATTATTTGTGCTGCAACAATGGAAATCATAACTGAACGGATAGAAACTGATGGCCAGCTAGTTGAAGAAACAAACATGAACATACCATGATGTTCTTTTTTCCTTGAATTTCTGTAGCACTAACGTTTTCTATTACTCCAATTATTTAACTCTCCCCTCAGCCTCTCTCTTCCAAATTATTTGTACCAGTTTTCTCAATTTTTTCCTCATCTATCCTATCTCTTTAATTGCACACACATCTCTCTTTCTCTTCTTTCTTGTATTGATCTTGTAGTGCTTTACTGCTTATATAAACAATGAAATACTTGTTTAATAACAATTTTGTGTCATGGCTCAATCAGTTGAGGCGCTTGTGGGGAGGGCACAAGTTGCGGGTTTGAGTGTTGGGAGTGCTTCTCTTTGTCACTCTTTTTTTTTTTAAATCATCTGCCCCCTTGATAAAAAAATAGAGTAGGGCCGGGTGCGCGAGCCTAGCCTACCACGTGCGTGTGGGCTAGGCTCTTTGCTGGCTTTTTTTTTCTTCAGTTTTTTTGACTTTCCAAAAACAATTTACCGGATTCACGTGCTATTCAGTTATGACATGTTTTTTAAATATTGTTATAATTTTTTATTTGATTTTTAATAATTGTTCTTCAATTATTATGTTTTTGATATGAAAATAATAATAATGAATTGTTTATGAAAATTTGATTGAAATCGGTTGTTTATTATTAAAATGTTTAAACAGATTTTGAACATGATTTTATTATATTTATGATTTTTTTAGCTTTCAGTCGTACAAAATATGGACATACTATTTTGATATTTTTTGTTAACTTGCTTTAACAATCATAAACAAATATTTTTTTTTTAAAGAAACAATGCTTCTAGTTATAAACATTATGTTGTCTAAGATAAACAATAGGAAAATTTATCATTATATTTTTTTTTTCAAAACAACTATTTTTGGGTTTAATGATAATATCAAATGATTTTTTGAGACTCAGATTTTTTTTTTACATTTAAAGAAATTTGGGTTCCGTGTAGTATTGTGCAGGTATACGAACTGGTTTTTATCTATAAGCACTTCTCCTTCCTGCTGTCTTTTCTTCAGATTGAAAAATATTTGCTAAGTTTTACTATATTCTATCCATACATAATATTCATCTACCTTCAGTGTATGATTGTAGTTTTAGAATTAACGAAAATGCCAATTGAGCAGAAACCATAGGCTATGCTTATTGCTTAAATAACAAGATTTTAAGCTGAAGAATTCTTCTTCAATAACATGCACTAGAAATATTTAAAATAGGAGCAAATACCTTGCTTTCCAGCTGGATGAAGAGAGGCCTGTGGCAATAGGCTTTAGAGCATGTGTGGCTAATCAACCCTTCATTTTTTTTACCTGAAATTTGTCTTAAATTTTTGTGTTGCAGTTTGGTTGATGTCTTCTTTCAAATGACATTATGTTTGGAATAAATGAAGGCCTTAAATCTCTAAACTAGATTCATCATATGAGTTACGAAGTCAACCAACTTTGATTGATATGGTGATCACTCAAGTGGTTGGACTAGCTATCAGGTATGAAGGCCTTAAATCTCTTTTGCAGCTTGCCAACATTTGTTGGCTTAGCATATTTTGTTGGTGTAATAACTAAATGCCATGAGTAACTGGGTAATTATTAACATTAAAGTGATCATTTTTCATCAGCTATTGGGATTTGAATAAAATAAACAAGAATAATTGGATATTACTGTCTATTCACAGGAGTTTATCATGGTGAATGCCAATAGTAGTAGATATCCAGTTGGGGTCTTCAGATGCTTTCTTGGAGTAAATATTATCTAGCAACATTATGCTAAACTTCTTCAAGCATGTATGACCTGTTGATTTCTTTTTTTAATTTCATGGAGATTTCCTTATTCTCCTTATTGCATTCTTTTATTCTCATAAATTCTCTTCACCAATTGAAAAAGAAATTAATATGGGATAAAGCCTCTCTCTCTCCATGATTCTGCTTTAGTTTTTCTCTTGTTTGTAATCCATTTTCTTAGTGTTTAATCATTTATTTTATCTTTCATACAATTAGATTGTGACTGTAGTAACTTCACAAGATTTCTAAGGGGCTGTGTCAACCATAATTATTTTGAAATCCTTCAAAAAACTTGCCTCGTTTAGATTTTTCTGGGGACACAAACGTGCACATGGGAATGAAGGTGGTTTGGTCAGCCTACACATTTTCTATTTTCCTGAAAATAAACACAAAGGCATGCTATGCACGTGTGATGGCCAAGTTCTCTTTCAGTCTTGCAGTTGACATAATTGTGTCCTCTAATTATTATAGTGTTTCTTTGTTTAGTTATTCCTTCTGATAGAGAGAAAAATCTGTGTTACAGTTAGCATGGTGAGCTGGGACATTAGAGGAGAAGAGTGAACTGCAGGCTGAGGCAACAAAATTGAGCAGCAGCAGGTTGAAGATATTAAACATGTGATGGAATTATAAACACGTGATTCATATGTTAGTTGAAGTAATCAGTTGCAGTTTGTTAGTTAGTTTAGAAGATAATAACGGCCAAGTTAGTTATGACTGAATGGCCAATAGACCAGGTAGTCATTGATGAAAAATTTGCAGAAATTGCGAGATCTTTCTCTCCTTTATTTTCCTCTCTTTTCTAGCAACTTGTAAGGAATCTTCTTACAATTGGTATCAAGGCCACTTTCCAAGGGTAAAGGAAGGTTGCTTTTGTTCCTAAGATATCAACAATGGTGGAAAACAACAAGATCAAGGCTTTAGAGGAGCATGGTAGGAAGGTTGATGAGCATATTCAACACCTACAAGAAATTACAGAAGAGCATGGCAAGAAGCTTGATCAGATCAACTCACAATTGGAAGCCATAATGACTGTGTTGAAGGCTAACTGAGGAAGTCAGGAAACTGAAAGAGTTAACACCATAACTGGAGGTATTATTCAAAGGGTGAATCCGCGAGGAGATGGGCTTATGAATCAAAGAGGAGATTGTTTTGGTAACCAAGAAGCAGCACGAGTGGGACATCATATGGCAATGCCAAGGATTGATCTGTCAAATATCCATGGAGAGAATCCTAGGAGCTGGATACGTAAGTACAACAATGGGTTAGCATCACTATACTTGGATGGTAAGGCAGAAATTTGGTACAAAGGGTTCTTGTATGGAGGAGAAAATTTAGCAAGCTAGGAGGAGTTTACAAAAGCTTTGTGTATAAGATTTTGCAATAGAGAGGATGTGGTGGAAGAATTCAATAAGTTAGCACAAGACGAGTGTAGATGAGTATGTGGAAAGATTTGAAGAACTCAAATCTTTAATAAATGCTTTGAACTTTTCCCTCTAAGAATCATGTTATATTTCAAGCTTTGTAAAGGATGATATCAGACCAATGTTGAAGATCCTCAAAACTACAATGCTGGTACAAGTATATATTTGAACAAGCCAAATGGCAAGAGGAGTCCATTAATGCCGTAGCTAAGTGAATAAGATTCTTGCAGAAGAGCAATCCAGTTTACAACTTTGGAAAGACAACAGGCAACTCTTATGCTAAACCTTTTATTCAGTCAAAGAATGAAATAATGGCCAATACTAAACAACCAGAAACATTGCTGGACAAAGAAGAAGAACAGGTCAATGTTTTAAGTGGTGAAAAATTCATGCCTAGACACCATTGTAGGATGTAAGGCTTGGATGAAGAGAAAGAAAAAGGAGTTCTTAGAAGCAACAAATGGTGATAATATTGGAATGATAATTGATGGCGAGAGAGTAGATGAATATGACATGCTCTGAATGCCTTGGCCCAGAGCTATGCTAATAACACCATAAGAATTTTGGGGTGTAGTATGGGAAGGATAGTTTTATTGATGAGTTTAGTGGTGGATGAGATTAAAGCAGTGGTTCGGAGAACTATTCTCAAGTTAAATCCATTTGAATAATAATGTCCTTTTATAAATAAATAAATAAATAAATATATAATGGTATTTAGATGGGTATTTAGGAATATGTCATGTTGTTTAGGATAATAGTTTATTTCTTGCTATTTAGTCATTGTTTTTTAGGGCTTTCCCCCAATTTTAATCCGGGTTCTTTTAGGGTTTTGCGTGCCAATATAATGAAAAAACATCCCCATATAAATTTATGCTTTCATGTTGTTCCTACCCATCTTCTACATGCTAGTTACGTTAGGAGACATTAGAAGAGTAAAACTCGTCTTGGAAAAATAACAACTGCAGGCATAATTTAGTGCCAAGGAACTCACCACACAACACATGAGGTTTTCAGTTGGACACAGTTTCTCAGCATATGTTCTCTAGGTACTTGGCGTCTCGGATCTTCTAACCTGTCATTCCCAGAGGTTTTTGGAACATCTTTGTCAATAACTATAGTTAGTGCTTAGTGGGTCTGTTTGTAGTCTTCTTGAGATTTGCTGTGTAATGAAATGGACTTCCTGCTGGGGAAATGGTTGGCAAAATTCGTCGTTGGAATTTTAGTTCGGCAATGAACGACGAAATCTTCTTTGAGGGGAACGGGGACATGATTAACAAAATGCTCTTGTTCAATGATTAACAAAATGCTCAAGTAGGCCCTTTGTGCTGGTTTACTCTTCTCATGGAGGTCTCTCTTTTCACATTACATGCTCATGTGGATAGGAAAATAGCAACAGAAGGAGATGTTATCTAATAATAAACACCGTGATTCACTGAATCTACAGCAAGCTTTATATTATACATAACCTTTTGTAGTGGGTTTTGGATGTATTATTATGAAAACCTAGTAGATATAACCGAGTAGATATATAAGTATACAACATTCCAATTTCAGCTACCGTGGACTGAAGAGAGACGAAATGACTGGGATCCAGACTCCTAGTTGGGAAGCCACACAACATGATCCTGAGGAAGGAAATGGCAGACTGGTACGGTTCCTGGCTTAACATTGAGCACCTGGAAAGCCAAATGCTTTGGGTTCCATGCAGATGTATCTGTGTGGCACACTGCTACAGCTTTAGCATTTGTTCCATCAGCACCCTCCAATGGAACCGCGTAAGCCCTCGTGGTTTGTGTTGCATGGCAGTAAAAGACGGCGTATGCATAGTTCTGCTTGTGGCACACTACAGATTTGTCTCCTGCCATCTTCTTTACTCCGGTCTTAATTGTATACTTTTGCATCTGGGTGCTTTCCACTTCTGTGGAGATTGCCTGAACATTCTTTCCTAGTTTGGAAGTGCTGAAGTCGATCATTGACTCCAGTGAAGTTGCGCATTCTTTTTCCTCTCCTTCAATTCCAGGGTTTTCACATTCCTTGATTGTTTCCTTCATTACCTCAGCTTCTGTTGATCCAGGTTTGACTGAAAACTCACTGTAGATTTCTGGCAAATTGTTAGATGAAAAGGGTATTGAATCAGTAACCTGGCGAGGTAAGAAAGTTGCTGTGTTAGTGTTTTCAGTGAACTGCAAGTTCATCATTTTTCCTGGATGCATGTCTTTCTCCAAGAAAAAAAGGGCTACAGTAGGGTCATGGTGTAGTTGAGTCTCGGTGGCCGCATACTTGTATAGGAATGGGCTTGGCCCGGGGTGTACCCCAACAATTACGGGCTTGCCCTTGTGTCCTGTGCCCACCGACACTCCGCCTTTGCCAACACCAACTTGGGTTCCCTTCCCAGGCTTTCCGGTGTTGACACCAACACCTTTGCCTCCCACGCTGACATGTGTCCCGCCGCCTGGCTTTCCTTTCCCTGAGTTTACATTCACTCCACCCTTTCCAACATTTACAGCAGTTCCTCCAGGCTTTCCTTTCCCAGAGTTTACATTCACTCCACCCTTGCCTACATTGACAGCAGTTCCTCCTGGCTTTCCTTTTCCTGCATCAACATCCACTCCACCCTTCCCTACATTTACAGCAGTTCCTCCTGGCTTTCCTTTTCCTGCATCAACATCCACTCCACCCTTCCCTACAGCAACAGAAGTGCTCTTGTCCTCCACCAAGTCTGCATTTTTAGTAACGTCAATTAGAAGTGCTTTTTTTGATTTTAGACACGGCAAAAAACTAGCAGAAGTTTCATCCAAGTTATTAAAGAGTGTTACCAAAAAAGAAAAAAGAAGAGGAAGTCTTTAAGAGATCAGGTCTTAAAAATCTCACCTGGGTGTAGAAGATCTCTGACAGATTTTGGCATAGGAGTGTTGGGCAGCACATTTTTCCAGTAAAGTTCAGGTGGCAAGGCCGCATGGCTTACCACAAGTGCAAACTGCAGCAGGATTAAATACAAACTTTCATAAGACACTCATTATAAATAGGAATGCAGGTGAAGAATTGGGAACAGAAAATCTCCTGAAAGACCAATCCCTGGTGTATCAAAACAAGTGAAGATTCAGAAACTTACAGCGAGGAAAGCAAGAATGCGTGGGACATGGAACTCCATTTTTAGCCTTGCAACAAAAAGCTAGGTAGGTATTATAATGAGAGAGAAGAACGTAAACCTAAGCTGATAATGTAGGAAATAGCAAGTGGCTTGCAAAATTTATAAAGGGAGTTCTGCTTTGAGGAGGCTGCTTCAGTTGGAAAAGCAACACATCACCGGCCGCAATTGTCAGCCTGCTCAATAATTTCCAACTGCCCCCTCCCCGGCTGCTCACTCACTTAAATGCAAATGGGTCAGGAGCAATAAAAACAAGAGGTGATTAGTTCTGTCTTATTACCATTAACAGTGATGGGCTCATGTGAAGGGTGAAGATTACAAGAAAGAGACCAGCAAGCGATGGTTATCAATTTGATTTTGGTAAGACGTTAACCTCTGCAAAATATGGAAACAGAAGGGCTCTTCATACTCTGAACGTCATTATTAGTTAATGACCATAGCATCCATAAAAATTGACATGTGGAGCAGTCCTTAAGTGCTTATACTTTGAACAAACAACTGCCATATTTATGAGGTTAGTGGGTGTTGAGACTTCC
>Ga0307518_10002669_pt1 | contig 12962 bp, 13 predicted proteins | sample 25_EM_MG_FD_203889 | JGI IMG/M metagenome (GOLD analysis project Ga0307518, IMG submission 203889) | Populus trichocarpa ectomycorrhiza microbial communities from riparian zone in the Pacific Northwest, United States - 25_EM | ecosystem: Host-associated > Plants > Roots > Unclassified | place...
AAAAAAAAAAAAAAAACAGAGAAAAAAAAACAGAGAAATTTCAACCATGTAATTCTTTCTTCTATAGTGTAGTACACTGAGAAGGCAGAGCAGCGTAGTTTTTAAAGTGGAAGTAAAAAGAAAAGGACTGATAGGAAAAGCCAAACTCACCATAGCTGTAAGTTCTGGAGTGTGCTGTGCTAGCAGCCTTTTAACAACAGTGGATGCAGCAGATTTTACATATGATGGTTTCTGAGGAACAGGTGGCCAAATTGCAGCATCTTCTTGTAAAGGAGGAGGACCAGGTGGAAGGGGTGGTCTCATCATTGGAGGAGGTCCAGGTGGAGGACCATAAGGAGGTCTGGGAATAAATGGGACCGTCACCCCTGGAGGAGCCATTTGGCTGGGAATTCCAGGGGTTGATAATGGTGGCTGCATATTTGGTGGAGGTGGAGGTGGAAGTGGGGGGAAACGCAATATTCCTGGGGGTAATACATCAGGCTGTAAAGCTGGGATCAAGGCTGGTCCTGGTGCTAGAGGCTGTTGCCTAGGAGGAGGTGGTGGGGGAACCATTTTAGGGTTATCCATAGTTGCTGTGGTATTGGCATCAGCTTCAAATGAACTGCCTTCAGTCTGATTAATAGCTGACTTAAGTGGCATTGCAATTGGAGGAGGTGGAGGGAGTGAAGCAGGTACCTATATTAGAGCAATAAGATGTCACATTAACCACAATTATCTTTCATAATAGTATTTGACAACAATTTCTCTATCTAAAAGATTAGAATGGAAAGCTTCTAGAAAGGTATTTGAGAAATCAGAGACTGGTTCAGTTTAGAACAGTGAGGCAAATTTAAAAATTCTGCTTGTAAATACTAAATAGTTCACTACTAGACTAGTTGATTTCACACTAGTGTACAAGAACATTCATTTCATATCTTTAGATTGGTTTGAGCAGAATGTACCAAGTTTTTGAGATTTGGGCAGGGTACATGCACCTTTTCTTGGTGCTAGACTACCAAGCACATGCATATGCTTTTCCCGTCCACCAAGACAAATCATTTATTTTTTGTCAATTAGTGTAAAATGTCTAACAGTTCTGTCCTGCTTTCAACAGCATGCATAAAGAAGGTAAAGAGTTCACCTGAACAGTATCATTGGAGGATGATTCATCTAACAATGCCGATATGTTGGTCTCCCTCCCACTTTCATTTGTGCCAGGTGGTGGTGGCTGAGCAGACTGTTGGAGGGGTGGAGGTGGAGGAAGAGGTGTGTGACTCAATACTTGGTCTTTTGGTGGTGGACCTGGAGGAGGGGGAGGTAAAGGGGGTGGAGGCAATGACATGCCCAAGCTTGAATCTGCAGGCTTTGGTGGCATCGGAGGTAGAGGAGGTAGGGGCAATGAAGCAGGTATAACAGAGCTATCACCAAGGCCTAATTCACCGCTCTCTGGCAAAGGAGGAGGTATTGTTAAAGCAACATCCTCTGATTCAGTTGCAGAGGATGAAGCACCGGATAAAGGTATTCGGGGCCCTGCAGGTCAAAGTTAAAAGCAAAGTTAGAAACACCACATAATTCCAACAGCATATCTTAAACCTGAAAAATAAAAGGAAGGGTAAAGACCTATAGATGATTTATACATGGGAGGCTTTCCAGGTGGTGGGGCCCCAGTAGGATTCAGAGTAGGGTGATAGTATACAGAATCCTGCAACAACAAATGTTTGGTAAATAATTATAGGGCCAAATAGCACTAATTCACCAAAGTAAAACTAAAGCCAGCCAGGCATACTTCAGGCTTTGGATGCTTGGCTCGTTCTTCTTCTTCTGTGGATGTCCTTCGAAGAGGGCCCAAATGACTGCAGCAGAAGACAAAAATGCAATTTGTCAATAGAAGGAAGGTGTGCAAGCCCTAATGGTTCATGGACAAAAGCAGAAATGGGTAAGAAAAGAGAGGATACTTCACCTGAACATCACAGGGGTTTCACCCTTCTCCTTCATTTTATCTTCATATTCCTGTCCATAAGAGTACAGAAAATGGTTATCACATTAGTATAACGGATGCTACTTATGTCTATATAGATAGAAATGTTAAACTCCTACTGATTCATGGACCTAACTTGAATGGTGCAATGATTGTGTATGCAGCTCAGGCATCAAACGTAGGTTATTTTCCAGATTCTTGAACATTTCAAACTTGAATTACCAGACCACTGTTTTAATTTTTTTGATACACAAACAGATAGAATTAAATGGAGGAGCAGAAAATATGGCATTATAATCATTACCCTTCTCTTCTTCAAAACAAGGCTAAGAGTATCCTGAAGTTGTCTTTTCTTGTGTTTTCTTGCTTTGTCTAAAGCACCATCAGCCTCTGCACCAATACAGCATACAAATAAGTTCAAATGGAAAGGCTGCCAAACCAAGCTTCATTTGCAAATTAGATTTAGCAAAAGCATAGTCTAGAGCACACCAGCAAGCAATAAAATGAAGAGAAGTTATTGAAAACTGATGCATAGCAAATAGAAGCTAATGCAACAACCGTAGAGTGGCTCAGAACTATATATTGTAAGAATCTTCTCTTTTGTGCTCACTTTTAGTAAATGACATACTAGAAGATTCAGGGGTTCATAATAACCCAAAAATTATCTTTCATGAACAAGAGAATTCATAACAGATAGATATTCTACATTTGATGTGTGAGGCCATACACATACGAGCACACAGGCAGAAAAGATTGTGCCCCCTCCCTCTCTTCTCTTTTTGCACCAGTAGCCTCTCTCTTCTCTAAATTTGTGTACTCAGTACCTTGTTAATTAAGAGAACCAGACTCTTTGGGTCACTATCTCGGAATTGACAACCATATGATGAGCTGCACAGTCATTAACTTTCAAAACTCTACAAACTACACAATGCTTGCCATTGCACCAGTCATGCAGCTCATGCCAAGCAGCCCAAAAACAGTACTTGAGTCTTTGGAGTGTAAGAGGGAACAATACGAAGGATAAAAAATCAATTGGTTACGCAAGCAGCAATGCTGTATGTTTAACGTAATATAAGATCAAAGCATAGCTTAGAAGGAGTTTAACATTCTACATTCAAGATTAAGATAAAGGTATCATCTTCTCTCTAGGCTGTTTCATTAAATTTTGCAGCCACTTTTGTACACAGCCTATGTTCTTTGGTAATATTTTATTTGGTGTATAATTTAAAATAAAACCCATAATTAAAAACCCATATTAACTAGAAATAACAAAATATACATTCTACTATAGTCACTTGCAGGAAAGAAAAATAAAAATAAAAAATGATTCGAAATGACTAATAAACTACTCTACTGCAGGTAATAAAATGAGAAATAAATATTCAAACAATTAGAAGTTAAAAAGCTTACTCATCAATTCCAACTTCTCTATCTGATCCTTTATCACCTCAGGATCCTTCTTCAAAATCCCCACCTCTCTCACCTTCTTTCTTTCCTTCTTGTTCTGTTAGTGTCAAACACAATCGCAAGAATTTTAAAAATTCCAAGCTAAAATGACAGAAATTCTGTAATATAATTTTTTTTAACTTACCATAACATAATAAACAAATAAAAATAAATAAATCAAATCCAATCAGAAAAATCATCATATCAAACAAGGAAAAAAAAAGGAAGCAGATTTCGGTGGAAAAGCAAAGAAATTGAGTGAAATTTTGCAAAGATTACGATTAACGGTTCTGACAGGGATTAAATTAAAACCTAAACAAAAAGAGTGATAATTATAATAGAACTGGAAGTGAAATAATTAATTACCCGTTTTAATTCCTTCTTACGGAGTTCCTTTCGATAAGCATCCGTAGGGTTCATAACTTTGCCTCCTTTCGTCGTCTTCATCTTCTTCGCCTGTCTTCTTTTTTATTTAATTTGATTAAATTACTTCTCCTCCTTTCTCAGTTGCTTTCAGATTACTGCTACTGCTATCTCGATTTTGTTCTACTGCATCAATTTAGGGGGGTTTTTTTCAGAATTAAATCGAAACGAACCTAGCAAAAATAAACAAATAAATAAGTGCCGGAGGCTTGGGCTTAGATTTTGAATGACATGTCTCTCGCTACTTTCTAAATCTTGAAATGGATAAAGAGCCTCCCTTTTTCTTCTTTCTTCTTTGAGCTGAATTATATTTTATCGGATGAGACTCTTTGTTGCATTAAGTTTACTATATATATATATATATAGACACACATACTAGTATATTAGCATGCCATCCGTTGTCGGATAATATCACTTTTTAAAAAAATATTAAGAATATAAAAAATATTTTAATAGTGTTATCACATAAGTTATGAATTAAATTTTAAATTTTCATTTAATTTTTTAAAAAAAATTTAGATGGTTAGGTCTGACAGCAATATCAGACTCATGTTTGGGTCTAGCAACTGTGAAATCAGTCACCTAAGTCAACAATGGTGGGAAAAGGTGAAGCCATCCTTTCCACCTTAATCAATAATTGCAGGCACCAATTTGGTGCCATTTGCAGCACCAATTGGTGCCCCTTGTCTTTTGCATGGATGCTTGGTAATCCCACAAAATTATGAGGTATTTGTGAGATAGTAAGTAAAATGTTTTCTCCTAGTAATAGAGAGATTTCAGTTGTTCTCCTATTAGTAGAGAAATGTTGTAATTCCCACATTACTTAGTAAAATCCTTTTATACTTGCCCGTGGACGTAGCCAAATTGGGTGAACCACGTAAATTCTTATGTGTCTCATTTCTCATTTTATTATATCCTTTGCTTTTTATCTTGTCAAGTTTGCATGTCAGTATCCTAACAGTGGTATCAAAGCCATCTTGGTTGATATTGTCAATACACAAAAGTTATTCGTGTATACGGTTACTATTCACGTCTACGGTACTATTCACATATACGGCACTATTCATCCATACAACACTATTCACCCATACGGTACTGTTCACATACGTTACTGTTTGCGTATAAAGAAAGTCAGTGCGGTGATTAAATACAGTCTAGGAAGTTCTGTCTAAGGAGATTGGGTTTTAAGCGGGACCGTTTGTGACCCTTCCAATCTTTCCTGGGAACTTACTTAGTGAAGTATTATTTACACAATGTTATTTCTGTATACGTTGCAGATCAGTGAAATGGTGATAGCTGAATAGATCACGGTGAATAAAATGACAACAAAGTAAGATATTAAGAGGTTCAAGGGGAGCAATTTCTCACTGTAGAAAATGAGAATCAAGGCAATCTTAAGGAAAGACAATTGCTTGGCAGCAATTGGGGATCGGCCCGCGGAGATCACTGATAATGCAAGATGGAATGAGATGGATGGCAATGCTATTGCTAACATACATTTAGCATTAGCCGATGAAGTATTATCAAGTGTGGCGGAGAAGAAAACAGCTAAGGAGATATGAGATACTCTGACAAAGCTATACGAGTCCAAGTCTTTACACAATAAGATTTTCTTAAAGCGGAGACTTTATACCCTTCGAACGGCAGAAACCACAACGATGACTGACCACATCAACACAATAAAAACTCTATTTTCACAACTCATTACGTTGGGTCAACAAATAGAGGAAAATGAACGGCAGAGCTTCTACTTCAAAGTCTTCCTGATTCGTATGATCAGCTCATTATCAACTTGACCAATAATATCCTCTCAGACTATTTAGTCTTCGATGATGTTGCAGCCGCTATCTTGGAAGAAGAAAATAGGTGCAAAAACAAAGGAGACAGAAATAGTTCAAACCAAGCAAAGGTGTTGTTAATGTCAAGAGAAAGATCAACGGAGCGTGGCTCTAGTGGGAGTCAAATGCAAGGGAGGTCCAAATCAAGAAGTAAAAAGACTGTGAAATGCTACAACTGTGGCAGAAAAAGGCACTTCAAAAGGGATTGTTGGTTTAAAAAGGGTATAGAGAACACTGCAGAGTCATCAAAACCTCAAGGATGTGTTGCAAGCACCTCAGAAGATGGGGAGGTTTTATATAGTGAAGCAGCGACAATCTCTACAGATAGAAAAGAGCTTACTGAGGTTTGGTTAATGGATTCAGGAGCAACATGGCATATGACTCCTAATCGAGATTGGTTTTATACATATGAACCCATCTCTGAAGGCTTAGTGTTCATGAGTAATGATCATGCTTTAGAGATTGCTGGCATTGGCACCATCAAATTGAAGATGTATGATGGCTCAATTCGCACTATTTCAAGAGTGCGACATGTGAAAGACTTAAAGAAAAATCTTTTATCCGTAGGACAATTTGATAGTCTTGGCTGTAAGATTCGAACAAACAATGGAATCATGAAAATTGTCAAAGGAGCGCTGGTGGTTTTAAAGGCAAGAAAGACAGTTGAAAATATGTTTGTATTAATGGGAGAAACACATCATGAGGCAGAAACGTCAATCGCATCAGCCAGTCCTACAGAAGAGAAGACGATGATATGGCATCAAAAACTAGGCCACATGTCAGAGAAAGGTTTGAAAATTCTCTCTGATCAGAAGTTACTCCCTGGGCTTACAAAGGTTACTTTACCCTTTTGTGAGCACTGTGTTACAAGTAAACACCACAAGTTGAAGTTTGACACATCAACAACTAAAAGCAAATGCATCTTAGACCTGATTCACTCTGATGTTTGGCAAGCACCGGTTGTATCCTTGGGAGGAGCAAAAAACTTTGTATCATTTATAGATGACTTCTTCATGAGATGTTGGGTGTATCCAATTAGAAGGAAGGTAGATGTGCTCGCAGTCTTTAAAACCTTCAAAGCGCGGGTAGAACTTGAATCTGAAAAGAAGATAAAGTGTTTGAGGACTGACAATGGAGGAGAATATACCAGTGATGAATTTGATAACTTTTGTCAACATGAAGGTATCAAAAGGCAGTTCACAACGACATACACTCCACAACAAAATGGAGTGGCAGAGCGGATGAACAGAACTCTATTAGAAAGAACAAGAGCAATGTTGAAGGCTGCAGGTCTAAAAAAGTCATTCTGGGCAGAAGCAGTCAATACCGCCTGTTATGTGATAAAATCGATCTCCATCAACTGCAATTGAGCTGAAGACACCGATGGAGATGTGGACTGGAAAGCCAACTAATTATTCTCGATTGCATATATTTAGAAGTCCTGTGTACGTGATGTACAATACTCAAGAAATCAGCAAGCTGGATTCAAAATCCAGAAAATATGTATTCTTGGGATATGCTGATAGAGTGAAGGGGTATCGCTTGTGGGATCCCACTGCCTATAAGGTAGTCATCAGCAGAGATGTCATATTTGCAGAAGATAAAATACAAATGGAAGAACATAATAGCATTTTAAAGGAAACTACAACAATCTAGATGGAAAATACTCAAAATCATACTTCTTCTGAAGATGCACCAGAGCATGAAGAACAATAACAAATAGAGTCTGAAACTCCTGAAGTTCGACGGTCAACTCATGAAAGAAGACCACCGGCTTGGCACTTAAAATATGTTACTGAGAGCAACATTGCATACTGTCTTCTAACAGAAGATAGAGAACCATCAACTTTCCATGAGGCTATCAAAAGCACAGATGTATCTATGTGGATGACAGCAATGCAAGAGGAGATTGAAGCTCCACACAAGAATAACACTTAGGATCTTGTTCCGCTACCACAAGGAAGGAAGGCCATTGGCAACAAATGGGTTTACAAGATAAAGCGTGATGGCAATGATCAAGTGGAGCGGTACCGTACAAGATTGGTGGTGAAAGGATATGCTCAGAAAGAAGGAATAAACTTCAATGAGATATTTTCTCCGGTGATACGACTTACTACAATCAAAGTAATCTTGGCGATGTGTGTTATATTTGATCTTCACTTAGAGCAGTTAGATGTGAAAACTGCATTTCTTCATGGAAAACTTGAAGAAGAAATTTATATGCTCCAACCAGAGGGTTTTGCTGAAACAGACAAAGAGAACTTGGTTTGCAGGTTGAACAAATCTCTATACGGTCTCAAACAGGCGCCGAGGTATTGGTACAAGAGATTTGATTCCTTCATAATTAGCCTTGGGTACACCAGACTCAGTTCAGACCATTGTACGTATTACAAGAGGTTTGAAGAAAATGATGTTTTCATCATTCTGTTGTTGTACGTGGATGACATGTTGGTAATAGGCCCCAACAAAGATCGAGTCCAATAATTGAAGGCATAGCTGGCTAGGGAGTTTGATATGAAGGACTTGGGACCAGCAAACAAGATTCTAGGGATGCAAATTTACCGAGACAGAAGTAAGAGGAAGATTTGGCTTTCTTAAAAGAATTATTTGAAGAAGATTTTGCGACGCTTCAACATACAAGATTGTAAGCCAATTTCCACCCCACTTCCTATTAACTTCAAATTATCCTCAAGTATGTCTCCTAACAATGAAGCAGAGAGGATGGAGATGTCTCGAGTACCATATGCATCAGCATTGGGAAGTTTAATATTTGTCATGATATGTACAAGACCAGACATTGCACAAGCAGTGGGAGCAGCTAGTCGATACAAGGCAAATCCTGGTAGAGAGCATTGGAATACTATTAAGAGGATCTTGAGATACATCAAGGGTACCTCAGATGCCGCATTATGTTATGGAGGATCAGAATTTACTGTCAGAGGTTATATTGATTCAGATTTTATTGGCGACCTTGAGAAAAGAAAATCCACTATAGGCTATGTGTTCATAATTGCAGGAGGAGTTGTGAGCTGGGTATCTAAACTTCAGACTGTTGTAGCGTTATCCACAACAGAAGCCGAGTATATGACAACTACACAAACTTGTAAAAAAGCAATATGAATGAAGAAACTTATGGAGGAGCTCGGGCACAAACAAGGGAAGATTCTTTTGTATTGTGATAGTCAAAGTGCCTTGCATATTGCAAGGAATCCAGCGTTTCATCCAAGAACAAAACACATAGATGTTTAGTATCACTTTGTTCGCGAAGTGGTGGAAGATGAAAGTGTAGATTTTCAGAAGGTTAACATAAAGGAAAACCCAGCAGATGCTTTGACCAAACCAGTCAACACTGACAAGTATATATGGTGTAGATCCTCTTATGGCTTAGCAGAAACGTAAGCAGCATGAAGATGGCAAGTATAAAAAGGATAGAAGAATCACAGATGATCATGTATGAAGACTTGATTAAATCATCAAAGTCTTCAAGTGGGAGAATGTGAAGCCAGTCACCTAAGTCAATAATGGTGGGAAAAGGTGAAGCCATCCTTTCCACCTTAATCAATAATTGTAGGCACCAATTCGGTGCCACTTGCAACACCAATTGGTGCCCCTTGTCTTTTGTATGGATGTTTGCCTATAAATAGGCAATGCATCCAAGCTTATTCTGTACATCACAAGTGAGAAGAAGAGGAGAGTGAGAGAGGGAAAGTAATCCCACAAAATTGTAAGGTATTTGTGAGATAGTAAGTGAGGTGTTTTCTCCTAGTAATAGAGAGATTTCAGTTGTTCTCCTATTAGTAGAGAAAGGTTGTAATTCCCACATTACTTAGTAAAATCCTTCTATATTTGCCCGTGGACGTAGCCAAATTGGGTGAACCACGTAAATTCTTGTGTGTCTCATTTCTCATTTTATCCCATCCTTTGTCTTTTATCTTGTCGGGTTTGCATGTCAATATCCTAACAGCAACCATGTTAGATCCAAATATAGCTTGGACCTGACGTAGTTGTCAGATCCAAGTAGTTTGGACCTAACGTGGTTGTCAAATCCAGTTATGGATTTGATATTATTATCAAACTAAACACGAGTGTGATATTATTGTCAAACCCAAACACATTATCTAGCAAAAAATTAAATGGAGATTTAAAAATTAATCCACCCAGTCTCTCCCATGCACGCAGACACACAAGCACAAACATGCAAGGTTGTCAATTTCGTTTCGTTTCGTCCGGAATGGTCGAAATATTTTGTACAATTCAAAAAACGGAACAAAACAGAACAATTTTCATCTCATTTTAAATCTCAATCCGTTCCGGATTTTCCGGATAAATTTCGGCCGGAATGTTCTGATTTTATTTTACATGTTCCGTTTCAAACTTGAAAAGTCATTGAATCAAACCCAAACACTTGCGTGAGCGCAAGCAGACACACACGCACAAACACATGCTTGCGCATGTGTGAACAAGCGGGGTTCTTATTTCTGTCCAACATAACGTGTCATTTGCATTACAGGATATTCGCAAGGATGGTTTAGATCTCACTGAAGCTTGATATAGGGAACTTAAACAATTCTTGATGAGGAAATCCTTCCGACATTCCATCCCAGGGTTTATATAGAAGGGGTCTGCCAAAAGATATAAATCTATTCACATTTATGGTCTTCCTGATGTTTTCCGTTTCTTTTCTGTGTGCTCAGTTGGTGATATTAGAAGCGGAGCAGAAGGCGGAAGGAGCAGAGGAGGCCGAAACCAGTTCAAGAAATTGAGGCAAAAAGAAGAATAAACGTTATACAGCTTCCCAATACATGAAGCTTCAACATCAGCTATCACAAGATTTGGAAAAATGTTGGTATACTGACTAACTCATGCCTCAGAATTCATCCATCGTTCACAATTGCTCGGTGCTTGTTGAAGCAGAAACAAACCACAATAATAGTTCGAGTGTTTTCATTCATGACATGCAGGGTCTGCTGTGTGATTCCAAGTTATTCTACATTTTTTTTGTGAGCTCGAGTTTCAGTTATGATTTTGAATGTCGCCTATTTCTAATGTTTTAGTTTAGTCTCTTGCATCTACAGAAGCAATCTTTCGCCATCTTGTTAGTAATTGGTTCTAAAAATAAAGTTGCAGTGGAACTTTAACCTCTGGGCAGGCCTATTCCCTTCCTTTGAATGTAGCACAGTAATGTGCTCTGAGCTGGCCTCTTCCTAGTAGTTCCAGGATGGAAAATGTTCTTGAAGGTCGGATTCTGCCTTGTCATTTAGCACACCGGCAAAGCTTGGAAACGATTAGGAAATTTAAACCATTGTCTTTATCAGTGAAGAACACAATCACCTAATAATTAAATACTCATCAATTCAGAATTACGCTAATTATGGAGCATAGATATTCTGTTCAGGTAGGATACAACACACTAGATAGGTATGCATATTATTGATGGATTTGTGTGTCGGTATTTAAACAATGATTTTATCAAAAAAACCATTTACTGATGGAATCATGGACAATGATTGTTCGTTAAAAAAACTTATCTTTGATGGATTTTTTTTTGTCGATCAGTCTGTCGGTAATATAATTATTGATGAATTTACATAAAAAAAAGTGCGCCAAATAAAAAACATTTACCAGCATAATCTCGTTGATACGTATATCGGTGATTTTATTCATATTACTAAAGGAATGAAACCGTCGGTAATTTACATGTTGTCTGTTGCATTTCTTGTAATTTTTTCCAAACTCTCTAAGGAATTTAATCTATTGGTGATTCTATTTGTAATGGTCAACAACATTTCATGTAATTTTCTGAATTTTTTTACTGAACTTAGTCGGTCGGTAATTTTGTCAATAATTTGTTTAATATTTTTTAAAAAAACTTAAAATAAACAGAACAGAAAAATTTTAAAAGAAATAAAAATCAAATAAAAAATCAAATAATTTTTACAAATTTAAAAATTATTAGTTGAATACAATTCATAGATAAAATAGGGTCATTTGCTATGGGAATTTTGGCAAATTTGCCTCTGGATTTGGCCCCAGTATGGGTCCTCATGCTTTTGTTGCTTTATAACTTGGCAGGGTTTCATGGTTCTGGGCCTATTTCATTCAAGTCTGCAATGGCAATAGTCTTGGTTGAAGGCTGTGCCTGCTCTTGGGTCCAGATAAAAATCTGCTAGGATCATTCCAAAACCTGTCCGGCTTGCTTGTGCAGCCGGTATCGGGCTCTTCATTGCTTTTGTGGGCTAGCAAGTTCATCAAGATGGTGGCCTTGTCGGGCCTGACCAGTCCACGCTGGTGACGGTAACTGCCTGCCTGAGCACAAATCTGGTGACCGGAGAGTGCATTTCCGGCAAAATACGGAGCCCAACATTCAGAGAATGTTTGTTTTAGCTTTTGTGGTTGAGATTGTGGTTGAATACAATTCAATTATGTACAAAACTCAATTACAAAAGTTAATTATTATTTTTTTAGCTTTTTTGATGATTCACACCCAAAACTCAACCACCACCTCTAAAATAATTACACACTAGGTTTACTAATCACATGTCATGGGTTAATGAAGGAAATTAGTAGAGCATGGTATATGGTATTATACTTGTCACATCAATATCATGGATTCGAGGAACTGGGGAGTTGGTGACAATAATTACAAGTACTTGAAGATAGTTATTAGTAACCTTATTCTATGTAGATATGCTAGGCATTTTGTACACAATGGCAGAAACTGGAAGGTTTGTGAACGAAGAAGAGACAGTACATGGCATTCATTGTAGATGCTGGTCTCCCATTGTAGGGTCTGCATTAGGAGGTACAACAACCACTACTGCCATTTATTTATTTTTTTCCTTCTCAAAACAACTACCTAGCTTTATTGAGTTGGTAAGCAGGAATCAAAGTGAACATAGGGGAGGAGTCTTTTACAAACTCTATTATATATTTTTTTCACAATTAGTTTTCCTTTCATGAGAATGTGTTCCACTCTTAGTGATTATTTGTTTATGCTTTTCAAATTATTTCTTAAAATGTTTTTTACTTGAAAAAACATCAAATTATTTCTCTCTGTTTCTTTAACGGATGAAGATCTCATTTGCCAAAAAAACAACATAGCAGGTCGCTCAAGCCTGAACAAAGCACAGGAGATTACAAGCATGTAGAACTCTGAAGAATCAAATAAATCGTGCAACCTTCTATCATTACATAACAATGTACTTCGGATCGACAAGTACATTCTGCAATGGCAACATCTTGTGATGTAGCCTCAACTGGACAAAATTCAGAAACAGCTCCTTAAAAGCATCGACAAA
>Ga0307518_10002671_pt1 | contig 12956 bp, 14 predicted proteins | sample 25_EM_MG_FD_203889 | JGI IMG/M metagenome (GOLD analysis project Ga0307518, IMG submission 203889) | Populus trichocarpa ectomycorrhiza microbial communities from riparian zone in the Pacific Northwest, United States - 25_EM | ecosystem: Host-associated > Plants > Roots > Unclassified | place...
TGAGCCGATCACCGTGACCCGGCCGCTCGGCGCGACCGAGACCGTCCGCGTCGTGAAATTCCAGGCGGACGACCCGAAAGCCGCCGTCGACGCGTACGAACGGCTCGGCGTCAGCTGAGCGTCGCCGTCCGGTTCACGATCTTCCTGGCGACTTCGATGACACTCTCGTCCAGGGTGTAGGCGTGCGCGCGGATGAGGGCCAGCGCGGCCGGGGCGGCACAGTCGTGGGTGGTCATCACCATCCCCGTTGCCTGATGCACCACGTACTGGAGGTCCACGTCGCCGAACAAGGGGTGGACGGGGAGCCCGTCGACGGCGTCGAGCCGCGTGCTCGGGTGCAGCGCGGTGTCCGTGAGGGCTTCGGCGACCATCTCCGTCGAACGGGCGATCTCGGCGTCCGGTTCGGGCTCGGGCCGGTACGCGGTGAGGATCCCCACCGGCGCCTCGTGCGGTCCCAGCCTGGCCGAAACCACCGCCCGCACACCGAGTTCCCGCGCGGCGGGCCCGAACCGGGGCCACCTGCTCGACAGCTCCCGGCCGCCGCAAACCCCCGGCTCACCGGACGTTCGCCAGGACGGCCCTTCACCGAACAGGTACTCGAGATCGTTCGCCTTCGCCGCGACGGGATCGGAAACGACGACCGCGGCCGCGCTCTCCGGGCCGTCGAACAGGGTCACCGCGAGGCTTCGGGCGCCGGACGTCTCGGCCACCGCGGTCATGAACGCCGGAGGGGCGTCGGCCCGCCCCCTGGGCTCGGCCGCCCAGTTTTTCACCGCGGCGACGTAGCTCGCGTGCAGCTCGGCCGCGGCACGGTGCCTGGCCTCGGTGGCGCGATGGAGCTCCGCCATCCTCCGGTGGAACGGGCGCATGGTCTCGACGGCCGTTTCCATGAGGATTTCGTGCCGCAGGGCCACCGCCGCGGCGCGATCCGCACGCCCGCGTGCGGCGTCGACCAGTTTGCGCAGAGCCGACTGGTCGTACCGGCCACCGGTGCCGTCCCACATGAGGCGAGCGTACGCCCGCGGCCGCCCCGCGGATGTGACCCGGATGGCTGAGTGACGCGACTTCCGTGGCCTCGCGAAGAGGACTAGCGTTGGCTGCTCCCCAAGGAAGGCCGATTTTTGATGCGGAATCGCGAAAAATGGGTCGCCGACACGTTGGTGGAGCTGGCGGACACTCTCGCCCCCGCGCTGGATCCGGCGAGTTATTGGCTCTGTGTGGCGGATCGGTACAGCCAGCTGATCGCTTCGTCGTCGGTGCACCTGGCCGCCTCCGGCGACCGTCCCGTCGTGGTGGACACCGACGAAAGACTCGGCGGGCTCCTCGCCGAGGAAGGACCCGGCGTCGACAGTCAGGCGAACCGTGAGCCGGTCGTCAACGTGCGCCTCGACGAAGCGACTTCACGCTGGAGCACGTTCGCTCCCGCCGCGCTTTCCCTCGGCTACCGGTCTGCGCACGCGTTCCCGTTCAGCCGCCGCGAAGACCTGCTCGGCGCGGTGACGATCCTGACCACGGAGACCGAACCGTTGCCGGAGACCGAGCTGAGGATCGCGAGCGCGCTCGCCGACGTCGCGACGATCGGCATGCTCAACCACCGGGCGATCGCCGAGCTGACCACGACCTCGCGGCAACTGCAGGGGGCGCTGTCGAGCCGGGTGATCATCGAGCAGGCCAAGGGTTTGCTGTCCGCCCGGCTGGAAGTCAGCCCGGAGGGCGCGTTCCGGGTGCTGCGGCGGTACGCCCGCGGTCACAACATGCGGATCGGCGACCTCTCGGAACGGCTGATGAGCAGGCGGCTGACGGTGGCCGACCTGATCCCCCAGGGCGAAGACCTCACTCCCGCCGCTTCTCCATCAGCAGCACGACGCCACTTCCCGGCCCGCCCAACGGCGAACAACTGACGGAAGCGGCGAAGGGCCTGCCCTTCCGGTCCACCGCGTCGGTCTCGACCGGGAGCGCGCGGTGGCCGGTCTCGTTGCAGATCTCGACCATGTCGCGAAGCCCGTCCGTCGGCAGGCCGAAATCGAGCGTGAAGAAGTCCGTCCGGTAGACCTCGTCCGCGCGCATCCCCCACAGGTCCTCGGCGCCGCGGTTCCAGCTGCGCACCAGGAGATCGCTGTCGAGCACGACCACTCCGGCGGCGACACTGGACAGCACCCCTTCGAGGAAGGTGCGCGCCTCGTCCAGCTCGGCGGTGCGGATCCGCAGCTCCTCGTTCATGGTTTCGAGTTCTTCGTTGCCCGACTGGAGTTCCTCGTTGGTGGTCTCCAGTTCCTCGTTGGTGGACTGGAGTTCTTCGTTCGTCGTCTCGAGTTCCTCGATGCTCGACTGGAGTTCCTCGTTGACGGTCTCCAGTTCCGCGTTGGTCGACTGGAGTTCCGCGTAAGCCGTCGCGAGGTCCTCTTGCACCCGTTTGACCTCCTGCTGGAGCCGGGTGGCCTCGGTGGTGTCGATGAGGGTGATCGCGACGCCGAGGTCTTCGCCGTCACTGGTGAGCAACGGCTTCACGATGACGTCGAAATACCGTGTCTCACCGTCGTTCTTGTCCCATCGCACGGCGTTGACCCGGACACTCCGGCGCTCGCTGTGGGCTCTGTCGACCAGGGACCCGAGGTCGATCGGCTTGGCGGAGATCCCCAGCTCGCCGAACGAAGTGCCCACCTTGTCCGGGGAAAGCCCGAACTGCAGCCTCGCCGCGCCGTTGATCAAGGCGACCGTGCCGTCACGGTCGATGACCAGCACCGAGTCCGGCGAGGACGCCAAGGCCAGTTCGACCACCTGACGCCGATTGATCCTTCCCACCTCCGAAGCGGGCAAGGGGTCGAATCGTCCCGGCTTCGCCGCCCCCACCCCGGATTGGATCCGGAACACCCGGTTGCGCATGTCGGTGACCTCGAACCGGGAACCGTCGGCGAGCAGCATTTCGGCCTTGCCGAGGAAGAGGTGACCGCCTTCGTTGAGCGCGAAATGGAATCGCTCGATGATCTTCGTCTGCGCTTCGACGTTGAAATACATCAAGGTGTTGCGGCAGACGAGCAGATCGACCCGCGAGATCGGGGCGTCGCGGGTGATGTCGTGCCTGCCGAAGATCACCCTGCGGCGCAGGTCGCGGCGGAACGCGAACAGGGCGCCGTTCGGTTCGAAGTACTTCGACTTCACCTCGTCGGGGAGTTTTTCCAGTGCCTTGAGGGAATACACACCCGCCCTCGCCTCGCGCAGGGCTTCCTCGTCGACGTCGGTGCCGTAGATCTTGACCCGTTTGGTGCAGGCTTCGATCCCGAGATGCTCGGCGAAGATGATCGCGAGGGTGTACGCCTCCTCCCCGCTCGAACATCCTGCGCTCCAGATCCGGATGTCCCGGTCCGGATCGGCTTCGGCGATCAAGCCGGGGACGACGGCCGTGGCCAGGTAGTCCCATGCCGCCGGGTCGCGGAAGAAACCGGTGACGTTGATCAGAATGGTGTTGAAGAGTTCTTGGAACTCGTCGGCGTTGCTCTCCAGGAAATCCCGGTAATCCGCGTACCTCTCGAAGTTCACGGTCTGCATCCGCTTGCGGATCCGGCGCCCGAGCGAGGTGCGCTTGTACCCGGTGAAATCGAATCCGCGGGAGTCGTTGATGAACGTCAGCAAGGATTCCAGCTCACGCTCTTCTTCGGCCTCGCCGTCATGCGCGATCACAGCGATCTCGTTCCTTCGATCAGGGCCACCAACGCGTCCGCGACCCCCTCCAGCGGCAGCGTCAGGTCGACCGCCACGGCGTTCACCACGGCCTGTGGCATGCCTTTGAATTCCGCGGTGCTCGGATCTTCCGCGATGACGGTACCGCCACGGGACGAGACCGCCCTCGCCCCCGTCGAGCCGTCGAAACCGGTTCCGGTCAGCACGCAGACCAGCGCCGCGGGACCGTAGGCCGCCGCGACGGATTCGAAGAGCCGGTCGGCGGACGGCCGGACGAATCTCACCTTGTCGCTCCGCGACAGATCCAGCCCGCCTCCAGGGCCGACCAGGAGATGCCGGTCCGGCGGTGCGAGATAGACGACGCCGGGCTCGGCCACGTCACCGGCCTCGGCCAGCTTGACCCGTAGTCGTGACCGCCGATCGAGGATCTCGGCGAGGACCGTGTCGTGCCGGGGATCGAGATGCTGGACGATCACCACGGGCACCGGGAAGTCCGCGGGCAAGGCCTTGAGCACCGTGATGAGTGCCTTGACCCCGCCGGCCGAAGTCCCGATCGCGACGATCTCGTAGGGCGCCGCGCGCGCGAACATCTTCCGAGGGTAGTGCTCCGAGGCTAAGCGGAACCGCCCACGCGGCGGATGATCTTGGCGAGGATCCCGGTGACGACCATCCAGAAGATCGCGGCGATGCCGTAGTTGACCAGCACGCGCAGCTTGGCGTCTTCGGGCATGAAGAGATCCTTGAAGCCCAGCAGCAGCCCGTCGGCCCAGCCGCGGACGAACGACACGATGCCGTTGTCGGGGTTGGCCTCGCCGATCACGAAGACGACGTGCAGCACCAGGATGGCCGCGAAGATCAGGCCGACCCAGCGGACGACGCTCGCCAGGACGCCGGCCGCGCGGCTGCCGCCCGCCCGCCAGTCGACCTTGCGCCTGGTCTCCTGATCAGCGGTTTCCTTCTCTTCAGCGTGCTCGCCCATGCCGGGCAGTGTGGCACGCCGCCTGGTCCGATTGCTACCCGTGAGTAACCCGAATGGGCGCCACTGTGGTCACGGTTCGATCGCGGCCCGGGTTTCCCTTCGGGAGATCGCGCGGTTAAGGTGGCCTCGTGGCTCGAGCTCTCCTGCTTCGCTGCCGCGACGGGGCCTGATCGGACCGGCTCCCCGTCGCGGGGCTTCGTGGTGCCGGTCGTCGCACCCGATTCTTCAGGAGAACCGTCCCCTCATGAGCATTCGCAAGCCCACCCGTCCTGCGCCTTCCGAGCAGGCTTCGTGGAACACCCAGCGCGGCACTTCGATGCCCGTACACCGCTATCGCCCCTGGTACGACCTGGTCGAGGACATCGCCCTGCCCGACCGCACCTGGCCGGACAAGCGCATCGAGCGCGCGCCACTGTGGTGCGCCGTCGACCTGCGCGACGGCAACCAGGCCCTGATCGACCCGATGTCGCCCGCGCGCAAGCGCAAGTTCTTCGACCTGCTGGTCCGCATGGGCTACAAGGAGATCGAGGTCGGCTTCCCGGCGGCGTCGCAGACGGACTTCGACTTCGTCCGCGAGATCATCGACGAGGGCGCCATCCCGGACGACGTCAGCATCCAGGTGCTGACCCAGTGCCGTCCGGAGCTGATCGAGCGCACCTTCCTGGCGCTCGAAGGCGCGCCGCGCGCGATCGTCCACATCTACAACTCGACCTCGATCCTGCAGCGTCGCGTCGTGTTCCGCGAGGAGCGCATCGGCATCACGAAGATCGCTTCGCAGGCCGCTGAGCTGGTCGTCGACTACGCGGCGAAGCAGCCGGACACCGACTTCCGCTTCCAGTACTCGCCGGAGTCCTACACCGGCACCGAGCTGTCGTACGCGCTCGAGGTCTGCAACACCATCACCGAGATCTGGCAGCCGACGCCGGAGAAGCCGGTGATCCTGAACCTGCCCGCGACCGTCGAGATGGCGTCGCCGAACGTCTACGCCGACTCGATCGAGTGGATGCACCGCAACCTGGACCGCCGCGACTCGGTGATCCTGTCGCTGCACCCGCACAACGACCGCGGTACCGGTATCGCCGCCGCCGAGCTGGGCTTCCAGGCCGGCGCGGACCGGATCGAAGGCTGCCTGTTCGGCAACGGCGAGCGCACCGGCAACGTCGACCTCGTCGCGCTGGGCATGAACCTGTACAGCCAGGGCGTCGACCCGCAGATCGACTTCTCCGACATGGACGAGATCAAGCGGACGGTCGAATACTGCAACCAGCTGCCGGTGCACGAACGCAGCCCGTGGGCGGGCGACCTGGTGTTCACCGCGTTCTCCGGCAGCCACCAGGACGCGATCAACAAGGGGCTCGACGCGCTGAAGGCCGCCGCCGACAAGGCGGGGACGCCGGTCGACGAGCACCCGTGGGAGGTCCCGTACCTGCCGATCGACCCGAAGGACATCGGCCGCAACTACGAGGCCGTGATCCGGGTGAACTCGCAGTCCGGCAAGGGCGGCGTCGCCTACATCATGAAGGCCGAGCACCAGCTCGACCTGCCGCGGCGCCTGCAGATCGAGTTCTCGAAGGTCGTCCAGCGCCACACCGACACCGAGGGCGGCGAGGTCGACCCGGCCACGATGTGGAACGCGTTCTCGGCCGAGTACCTGGAGCTGAAGACGCCGCTGGAGCTGGTGCGCCAGCACGTCAGGGACAACGGCGACGGCGAGTACGACATCACCGCGACCGTGCGGGTCGAGGGTGACGAGCACGAGGTCACCGGCCGCGGGAACGGCCCGATCGCGGCGTTCTTCGACGCGCTGTCGACCGTCGGGTTCGACCTGCGGCTGCTGGACTACAGCGAGCACACGCTCTCGCCGGGCGACGACGCGCGGGCCGCGTCGTACATCGAGTGCGCGATCTCCGACCGGGTGTACTGGGGCATCGGGATCGACCCGTCGATCGTGACCGCCTCGCTGCGGGCCGTCGTGTCGGCCGTGAACCGCGCCCACCGGTAATTCCCGACGTTCCGTGAAGGCCTCCTTGAGGGACTCTGGGTCCCTCAAGGAGGCCTTCACGGCTTTTGGCCTTGCCGTAACTCGCGTGATTGAAGCCGTAACTCGCGTGATTGCAGGCGTATCTCGTGAGTTACGTGTCCAATCACGTGAGTTACGCGTCCAATCACGTGAGTTACGCGGCGGCTACAGGGCCTTCACGGCGGCCAGGACGTCCGCCGGGTCGGTGCGCGTGGTGTAGTCCGGGTGCACGTCGATGTACCGGATGACGCCTTCGCCGTCCACGACCAGGACGGTCGGATACGGCAGCTCCCATTCCGCCGCCCCGTTGATCTTCTCGACATCGCCGATGAGCGTGTCGAAAGCCGGTTTCGTCTCCGGGGCCAGCCGGAACGTGATGCCGAGCGCCCGCCCGAGCTCGTTGTCCACATCGGACAGCACGGCGAACTCCAGATCCTTTGTGGACAGTGATCCGTCCGGCAGCTGCGGGCTGACCGCGACCAGCTTCACGCCCAGCTTTTCCAGCTCCGGCACCAGCTCCTGCTGATACGTGCGCAGCGCCAGGTTGCAATACGGACACCACGCGCCGCGATAGAACACCACGACGGCGGGCCCGTCCGCGACCCGCACCCGCTCGCCACCGGCGTCCGGCAGCGAGAGGTCCGGCATCGCCGTTCCCGGCTTCGCGGCCGCCTCGGCGACCACCCCGACGAACGTCGCGCGGTCGGCCTTGAGCACCTCGGCGACCTCCGCCGGAACGTGGCTCGCGACGGATTCCCGCAGCTCGGCGAGGTCGGTGTTGAGATCCCCCATGATCGGCTCCTTCGGTTGTACTAATCGGTACAGTGAGGCCGACTGTACTATTCGGTACATGAGTGGTCAACCGGCGAAGACCCCGCAGGGGCGGATGACGAGGGACGCGATCGTCGACGCGGCGGCGGAGCTGATGTACGTCCACGGCGTCGCCGGGACGAGCGTCGACAAGGTGCTCGCGGCGAGCGGGGCCGGGAAATCGCAGATGTACCACTACTTCAAGAACAAGGATCAGCTCGTCGAGGCCGTCATCACGCGCTTCCTCGAAAACATCCTCGGCAACCAGCCGACCATCTTCGAGCTGCACGACTGGGCCGATTTCGACCAGTGGGCGAGCGAAATCCTGGCCATCCAGACCACGCCCAAGGGGCCGATCGCCTGCCCGCTGGGCAACCTCACCGGCGAACTCGGCGACGACCCCAAGATGGCGCCGCTGCTGGACAAGGCCTACCGCGAATGGGAGTCACATCTCCAGCGTGGCCTGGAATCGTTGCGGAAGCAGGGAAAACTGGCCGAGGACGCCGACCCGGCGAGGCTCGCGCAGGCCGCGATGACCTGCGTGCAGGGCGGCCTGCTGATGGCCCACCTGCGCCACGACGTCACGCCGATTGCCGACGCCCTCAGGATCGCGCTGGACCACCTGAAGAGTCACGCTCGCCCGTGAGCGCCGCGACCTCGTCCGCGAGCGCGTCGAGCACTTTCGCCACCGCGGGCCGCGAAGACGCACCGAGCCGGTAGACCGCCTCCACGTGCCGGGCCGCCTTGATCCCGGCGAGCGGACGGCAGACGAGGCCGCTGCCGCGCCGAGTGTCCATTGTGTACCGGGGCAGCAGCGCGATCCCGTGCCCGGCGGCGACGAGCCGTTCGGTGATGCGGAAATCGTTGATGCGCTGGACCACCTGCGGCCGCACCCCGGTGCGGATGATCAGCGACTGGAGGATGTCGTCCACCGGGAAGCCCGCGTTGACGCTGATCCAGCGTTCGTCGGCCAGTTCGGCGAGTTCGATGCGGCGGCGTTTCGCGAGCCGATGCCCCGCGGGGAGCGCGACATCGAGCGGTTCCCGCAGCAGATGCCGGGTCTCCAGCCGGTCCGAGCCGAGCGACGGCGCGTGCTCGTCCCGGTGCGCCACCACGATGTCGTAATCCGCGACGAGCCCGGGCACCTCCGGCGGGGTCATGTCGACGTCGCGCACGATGACGTCCAGGCCGTCGAATTCCGCCGTCCGGTGCAGCAGTCCCGGCAGCAGCATCAGCCCGGCGGACTGGAAGATCGCCACCCGGACCCGGCCGCGCGGCGCGCTGCGGTAAGTGTCCAATTCGGACTCCGCGCGCTCCAGGGCGGCGAGCACGTCGTCCGCGCGGGCGACCAGCGCGCGGCCCGCGTCGGTCAGCCGCAGCCCACGTCCGGCCGGTTCGGTCAGCGCGAGACCCACGTCACCCTGCAAGGCGCGCAGCTGCTGGGAAACCGCGGACGGCGTGCAGTGCAACGCTTTCGCGGCCGCCGTCACGCTGCCGCGGTCGGCGAACTCCCGCAGGGTCCGCAACCGGCCGATGTCCATACCGCCAGCATATGTGAAGCCGAACTGAACGATCGCTGCAAATATTCTCGCTGGTCCTAAATGGTCGTACCACGTAAGAGTGAAGGCATGCCCGCCCGCGATCGTCTGCTCGCCCTGTTCGTCGCCGTCCTCTGGGGCTGCAACTTCCTCGCCATCCACGCCACCCTCGGCCAGTTCCCGCCCGTCTTCGCCGGCGGGCTGCGCTTCGCGGTCATCGCGATCCCGACGATCCTGTTCGTCCCGTGGCCGAAGGTGAAGATCCGCCACCTGCTCGGTTACGGCCTGGGCTTCGGCACCGGGCAGTTCGTGTTCCTCTTCATCGCGATGGACACCGGCATGCCGACCGGGCTCGCGTCGCTGGTGCTGCAGGCCTCGGCCCCGTTCACCGTGTTGCTCGGCGCCGTCTTCCTGCGTGAACGCGTGTCCGGGCGCCAGCTCGCCGGGATCCTGCTCGCCGTCGCCGGGATGGCGACGATCGCCTGGCAGCAGGCCGGGAACGCCGCCCTGCTGCCGGTGATCCTGACCCTGCTCGGCGCGCTGAGCTGGGCGTTCGGCAACCTCAGCACGCGGCAGGCGGCACCGGACAACCCGCTGAACTTCGTCCTCTGGATGTCCGTGGTGCCGCCGCTGCCGATGTTCGCGCTGTCGCTGGTCATGGAGGGTCCCGCCGAGATCGGGCACTCGCTGAGCACGCTCGGCACCACCACCGGGCTGATCGGGCTCGGGGGCCTCGCCTACGTCGTGCTGTTCGGCACGATCGTCGGCTCCGGCATCTGGACGTCGCTGATGCGCCGCAACCCGGCGGGCGTGGTCGCGCCGTTCTCGCTGCTGGTGCCGGTGGTCGGGTTGTCGATGGCGTTCCTGGTGCTCGACGAGCGGCCGTCGCCGGTGGAGATCGTCGCGGCGGCCGTCGTCATCGGCGGCGTCCTGTTCGGTTCGACGAAACGCCGCGTGCGCGAGCCGGATTTCCTCGCCGAAGCCGAAACGCCTCAGCCCACTGGTGTGCGGTGAAGCGTTTGGGCACGACCTCCTTGCCGGGCCGGGTGAACACCCGCCGCACGAAGTCCTGGTAGCGCTGCCGATCCGCGTCGTCGACGAGCGGCCGCTCGCGGCGGGTCATGGTGAGCAGTCCGCCGTCGACGCCGGGCCTCGGCCGGAACGCCGCCGCGGGCACCCTGCCCGCCAGCCGGAAGTCGAACCACGGCCACCACTGCGCGGTCATCATGGTCGCGCCCCCGACCCCGGCCCGGCGGCGCGCCACCTCCCACTGCACGAGCAACACGGCGTCCGTCCAGCCGGGAGCGGCGAGGACGTGGCGCAGGGTCGCGGTGGTCAGGTGGAACGGCAGATTGCCGACCAGGACGCAGGGTGTCTTCGGCAAGGGGAACCGCAGGAAGTCCGCGGTGACGATCTGCGTGGACGGCCGGACGCGACCCGCCAGCCGGGCGGCGCGGCGGTCGTCGATCTCGATGCCGGTCAGCGGCCTACCGAGCCGTTCCAGCGCCCGCGTCAGGGCGCCGTCGCCGGTGCCGAATTCGATGATCGGCCCGTCCGTGCCGTCGACGAGCTTCACCAGGTTCTCGATGACGTTCCGGTCGATGAGGAAGTTCTGGCCGAGTTCGTGACGGCCAGGACGGTGTGTGCGCAAGGGATCTCCGCGGCTTCGAGGTGAGCCGGGCAGCACGAGGCCTGCCCGGCGATGACTCGCTCGGGCGGCGGTTCCTTGCCGGAAGCCGGGGATCCGCCGCTAGGCGCGGCGGGTCCTGGTGAACGCGGAAGCACACATGGCGGCGAAACTACCTCGGGCGGGACGGCTCCCGCCAACCGTTTTCTACGCCCCGATCCGGCTGGTGCCGAGGTGCTCGACCGGCCCGGAGAGCGCGGCCTTGACCTGGCGGGTGAGGTCGTCGGTGAGCACCTCGGTCTCACCCTTTTCGAGGCCGTCGACGACCTGGCGGGCGACGTCGCGCGGGTCGTTCTTGGGGACGTCGAGGCCCTGGGTCATGTCGGTGTCGGTGTAGGCGAGGTGCACGCCGACCACCTGGGTGCCCTGCTCGGCGAACTCGATGCGGAGCGAATTGGTCAGCGACCAGAAGGCCGCCTTCGACGCGCCGTAGGAACCCGAGCCCGCCGCCCACGACAGGATCGAGTGCACGTTGACCAGCGCCCCACCGTCCTTGAGCTGCGGCGCAAACGCTTGCGCGATGCGCAGTGCACCGAAGACGTTCGTCTCGAAGACGGGGCGGTGCGCGTCGACGTCCTCGGTCAACAGCGAGCCGAGCCCCAAGGTGCCGGCGTTGTTGAAGACGATCGTGGCGTCGCTCGCCTTCTCCGCCAGCGCGCGGACGGATTCCGGGTCGGTGACGTCGAGCGGGAGCGGGACGATCCGCGGATCGGCGTCCGCACGCGGCGACCTGGCGGTCGCGTAGACCTTGGCGGCGCCGCGGTCGAGCAGTTCGGCGACGAACGCCTTGCCGAGTCCGCGCTGCCCGCCGGTGACCAGGACGACGGCGCCTTCGATGGAGGTCATGACTTGCTCCCTTGACAGAAGTGTTCGGCTTTTGTCTCTGTCGCCAGCATGGCCACGCGGGACGACAGAGTCAAGTACGCTTGACCTATGTCATGGACCGCGACGGACCGGTACCGGTTACGCACCGCCCCCTCGGGGCTGGCGCTCGTTCAGGACTTCCTCAACACCAAGGCGATCCAGACGTACGGCCTCGACCTGCTGAGCGACGCCGACCTGGCGCGGCCTTGGGCCGCCGAGGCGCTGGCCGAATGGTCACGAGCCCGGGACTCCGAAGCGCCCGAGATCACACTCGGGCCAGGCGACCTTCGCGCGCTTCGTGACCTTCGCGCGTCGTTCGTTTCGCTCGTGGACGGCGACGCCACGGACCTCGGCAAGCCGATCAAGGCGGATCTGGCCCTGCGCGACGGCGTCGTCCGGCTGTTCCCCTCCGGCACCGGACGGCAGTGGCTCGTTTCGGCGCTGTGGACGGAGACGCTGCTCGCGCAGCAGGCGGGAATCTGGCCGCGGCTGAAACTGTGCCGTCTCGACGGCTGCCGTTCGGCCTTCTATGACGTCTCGCGCAACAACAGCGGCGTCTGGCACGACGTGCGCACCTGCGGGAACGTCGCGAACCTGCGGGCCGCGCGGGAGCGGAAGAAGGCGCTCAGCCCAACGACGCCAGCGCCGACGGAATAGGGATCTCGCCACCGATGACGTCGAAACCCTGATTCTCGGCGAGCGGTTCTTCCAGCGTGGCGACCAGGACGGCGGCGACGTCCGCGCGGGAGACGCGGCCCGGTTCGAGGTGACCGGCGATCTTGACGTGGCCGGTGGGCTGGTCGTCGGTGAGCGTGCCGGGCCGGACGATCGTCCAGTTCAGGCTCGAACGGCGCAGGACGCTGTCGGAGATCTGCTTCGCCATCAGGATCGACCGCACCAGGCGATCGCCCTGATCCGGCGAATCCGCGAACTGCGCGGAAAGCTGCACGAATCGCGAGACGCCCGCCTTCTCCGCCGCGCGGATGGCGGTGATCACGCCGTCACGGTCGACCAGGTCGACCGAGGCCTGGTCCGGATCGGGCGCGCCGATCGCGCTGATCACCACTTCGGAACCCGCGAGCGCCTCGACGAGGTCTTCGGCGTCGGCCGTCACGTCCGCGACCACGGTTTCGGCGCCGAGCCCGGCCACCTGCTCGGCGCGGCGGCGGCTGCGCAGGCCCGCCCGCACCTGATGTCCCCGCCCCCGCAGGAGCCGGACCACGTGGATCCCCGTCCGCCCCGTCGCACCCAGCACTGTGACCCGCATGACACCGAGTCTGCCCGAAGACGGCCTTCCGCGCCTGCCGCATTTCGTCCTCTAAATGCGGCAGGCGGGGTCCCTCGCCGACGCGCCGCGTGTTGCGAAAGCCACTTTCGCAA
>Ga0307518_10002674_pt1 | contig 12950 bp, 6 predicted proteins | sample 25_EM_MG_FD_203889 | JGI IMG/M metagenome (GOLD analysis project Ga0307518, IMG submission 203889) | Populus trichocarpa ectomycorrhiza microbial communities from riparian zone in the Pacific Northwest, United States - 25_EM | ecosystem: Host-associated > Plants > Roots > Unclassified | place...
CCTGAATTATTATTATTACTTTTTATTTTATAAAAAATAGTGCTCATGGGCCACAAGTAATTTTAAAAAAGAAAATATAGAAAAATATGGTTGGGAAATAAATTTAAAAAATTGACCTGAGTCAATCTAAGTTAGCATAACAAATATGTAACCTGGACAACAAGGAGGAGCTAACTCGGGTTAACCTGTCAAACCCACGATTCAAGTCATGAAATTGGAATTGAATGGTGAAATTGAAAACAAATAAAAATTCTACAGAAACACAAACAAAAAAAAAATAGAAATCAAAATAATAAGCACCAAATTTGAAAAAACAACAATATATCACAAAGTAGGATTGGAGGATGAAATTAAAAATAAATAAAAAATTTACAAAAGGATCAAGAACAAAAAAATAGAAATCAAAAGAATAAGGACCAAATTGAAAAAACATATCACAAATTGGGTTTGAATGATGAAATTGAAAACAAATAAAAAATTTAGAAAAGGATCAAGAACAAAAAAATAGAAATCAAAAGATTAAGGACCAAATTGAAAAAAATATCACAAATTGGGTTTGAATGATGAAATTGAAAATAAATAAAAATTTTATAAAAGAGTCAAGAATAAAAAATAGGAATCAAAAGAATAAAGACCAAATTAAAATAGAAATCAAAAGAATAAGGACCAAATTGAAAAATAATAATATATAACAAATTAGGTTTGAAAAATAAAATTGAAAACAAATAAGATTTTTTTAAAAATGGTCAATAAGAAAAACTAGAAATAAAAAGAATAAAGACCGAAGTTGAAATATCAATAACTAAGAGAACAAATCTGAAATTTTGAATACCTAGGGAAAATTTTGAGGGGACGAGAGAGAAAATAAGGACAAGAAAAAAGCACCGTCAACAACAAACCTTGATACCTTCACCGCCATGTGCCGCCCCAATATGATGAGAATGCCGTTAAGATTCCAAAAACACGGTAGAAGAAAGTTTTTGGTCTTCGAGAGTCACCGAACACGCCGCCAAAATGGTGTGAGTATCTCTCACATGTTGGCATATACGTAGCACATGCCAACAACTTTTCTATTAAAATGTTATTTTATATTAATTAAAAGTAATTTTCTCTCAATGAAGTTCATAATAACAAGAAAAATCATAATAAAAAGATTAAAAAGCCCCTGAACATAAGATTTTAAAATTTTTACTTTAAGGGTAATTGAGTCATATTACTCTATATAAAAAGCGCAATGACTAAAAAGTTCCTAGATGTAAGTTCTAAGAATTTTTCTTCTAACGATAAATGGATCATTCCATTGTGTTTAAAAATTAGAAAGACAATTCTACCCCTAGTTAATCTGGTAATGACAAAATTCCACTGTGTTTAAAAATCATAATAAAATTAGTCTTTCCAAATTACATTGGTTTAATTTTACAAAATATGCATACTAAAAAATCTATTTCTCTGTTTGATGCTGGGAATAACTTGAAAATTATCTATAATAGGCGTTATTAGCTTTTGACTCACTTTTTTTTGCTCTTGCGAAACTGAAAATTATTGGCTTATTAGTACAAAACACAAATTTGATCTCACCTTCTCTTGCATAAAAATTTAGTTGTTTCCTTAATTTTTCTATACAATGATTATCATTCACACTTTCTTTCTTTACTCATTGGGTATTATCTCCACTCTTAACCGGTTTAGTTATTGATTTAGAATTACTCAAATTTGATGGTTTTCTTTCACCATTATCCTCACATGAATTTTCTCTCTCCCTAACCTCACATTCTCTTTTCAACTTTAATTGATCATCATACACTTGTTTTAGAAATAGAGGTATAAGAGTGATGGTTTTATCATCTTCTACAATAGTGTATCTATTTCTAAATCCATTATGAATAGCCCTCCTGTCAAACTACCATGGGCGCCACAAAAGTAAATGACTAGCATGCATTGGAACCACATCACACATAACCTCATCAGAATATCTACCAATAGCAAAAGAAATCAGCACTTGTTTACTGGCTTTCACCTCACCACATTCATTCAACCACTGCAATCTATAAGGCTTAAGATGCTTCACAATATTCAAATTTAATTTTCTAACAAGAGTAGTACTAGCTAAATTATCACAACTACCTCCATCAATTATCATATTACATACATTGTTTTAGATGTAACATCTAGTGTGGAAGATGTTCTCCTTTTACTGATCTACATCATTCTCTTTAACTTGTGCATTCAGAACCCGTCTTATAACCAAGGCCTCCCCCCTCAACTGGATATGTAATCTCCACATCACCATAATCCTTTAAAAGTAGCATCTCATCAACATCAAATTTGTTACTTTCAGATTCAATTTCACCATGCTTCATAATCATTGTTCTTTTATTTAGACACTGAGAAGAAAAGAGTTCACACCCCAAACACCCGAAACATTTTATATCATGATTACGCATAGGTTGTGAATCGATTATACCTTCCCCATCAGTAGACGTCTCCTTCTTGGCCTTATGTGGTTCGGCCTTAGCATGCAAAAGAACCTTGACTAGGTAGCCCTCTCTCTCTCTCTTCAGATTCGACCTCTAAGCTGATGAAGAAGATGCCAAACTGATATGTGGTCTTACGCTACACCTTCTATCAATTTGTCTTTTCATCTTTGTTAATATATGTAACATGTCCTCCAAATTATTATCTAACACCACCATCACTTGGTTATCAATATAACCACCACTTTATTACTATTTTCACCATTATTATCATTACTCCTACACTATTATTACCACCACAACAATTACCACCGCTACTATCATTATTATTATTATCACAACAATCATAGCTACTACCACTACTTTTTTGCCAAAGTAATTACAATTACAACCATCATTTTATCACTATTTTAACAACTATCATCATTCTACCATTACCATAGGAAATAACTTATATATATAAAAAAAAGTTTTCTGCAAAACTATACAACACAGGCCAACAAGGAATCCTATGCCGATGCCGATCCTGATGTCTGAGCATCAAAGAAAATACAGAAAAAACTCATCTCAAAATTCATTGGGCCCATCCATCCCACAAGATGACCAAAAGGCTAAAAACTCTATTAAAAAAAAGAGAGAAAGGAGACAGAGCAAGGAAGCCAAAATTTCCCCACGGTACTCAAATAAGGATAGAAATATTGGTGTCCCACGTCAAACATCAATATTTTTATTTTTTATCATAAAAAATTCATTTAAAAAAACAAGTTTTTCTCTTTTTTTAATATATATTTCTGATATATTCATTAAGGTCGCTCTCAGAAGATGAATGGTCACTCTCAAGAATCGAATCACGAGAGGGAAAGTTTATCAACTTAAATTTCGACTAATGATTTGCATATGAATTAGAATGCATAGTAATTCCCGAAAATTTACCATACTAATATTATGATAGCACAAGCATGTTTAATTTTGAAGTTCTTGCAGTATCCGAAGTATTTGGCTGGACAAACAAGTCTTTCTTTTTATACAGAACTTGGTCTCCAAAGCTAGCTCTGTTATGGTTTAACAGCTAGTGGTACTTTCGGGTTGGTGAGTGAGACTCGAGTTCATCTTTTGGATCAGTTAAAGGCAAGCCCTCCATGCTACCTGCAATTCGTAACTAACCTTATAAGAAATTTATTTGCATTTGAAGAATTGGAAGCTAACTTTTGGTTCATCAGAATATTCATTATTCATGTCTTCTTAAATTTCAACTGTTTTACCATGATCATTAACTACCTTTGCCGCTTAAAATCGAACTTGAAGGCCCTGCAATTGGGTTCCTTTCGTTCACGTATTTCAACCATAAATACTGTTTCCATATCAAAGGAAGAAACTGTCATATCCTTTTTGAAGAACTGCTCTTGTATGAAAGATTTGAAGCAAATTCATGCCCGTGTAATCCAACTTGGCTTTGAGCAGAACCGTTTTGTTGTAGGCAAGGTCATTGTGTTTTGTGCTGCTGCAGAGCATGGAGATATGAACTATGCTGTTTCAGTTTTTGAAAAGATTGGTGACCCGGATGCTTTTATTTTTAATACGATGATTAGGGGTTTTGGCAAGGCTAATGACCCTCGAAAAGCTTTTGATTACTATAAAAGGATGCAAGAGAGAGGTTTAGTGTCAGACAGCTTCACTTTCTCATTCTTGCTTAAGGTTTGTGGCCAGTTAGGGTTGGTTTTGTTGGGGAGACTAATGCATTGCAGTACATTGAAACGTGGGCTTAATTCACATGTCTTTGTTAGGAACACTCTTGTTCATATGTATGGCACGTTTAAGGATATAGAAGCATCCCGCCAACTGTTTGAAGAAATTCCCAACCCAGAATTAGTGGCATGGAATATTATAATTGATTGCCATGTCTCTTGTGGTAAGTTCAATGAAGCACTTGAAATGTTCTCAAGGATGTTGAAATTCGGCATAGAGCCTGACGAGGCCACATTCGTTGTGATCCTCTCCGCATGTTCTGCATTGGGTGCGTTAGATTTTGGGAGATGGGTTCATTCTTGTATTAGCAATATTGGTCATGGGTGTATTACAGAGGTTAATAATTCACTCCTTGATATGTATGCGAAGTGTGGAGCACTTGAAGAAGCGTTTGAGATATTCAATGGGATGAACAAGAAGAATACAGTAACATGGAATACGATGATTTTGGGACTAGCAAGTCATGGCTATGCAAATGAGGCATTGGCTCTCTTTTCCAATATGCTAGAACAAAAGCTCTGGGCACCAGATGATATTACTTTCTTGGTGGTTTTGTCTGCTTGCAGCCATGGAGGGATGGTTGATAAAGGATGGAGATTTTTTGATATTATGAAGAAAGAGTACCATATCCAACCAACAATAAAGCACTATGGGTGCATGGTGGATATTTTGGGTCGAGCTGGTTTCGTTGAGGAGGCTTATCGATTAATAAGTAATATGCCAATGCAGTGCAATGCCATTGTGTGGAGAACATTGTTGGCTGCTTGTAGGTTGCACGGAAATGTTGAACTTGGGAAGCAGGTTAGGAAACAGCTTTTGGAATTGGAACCAGATCACAGCAGTGACTATGTTCTTCTTGCAAACACGTATGCAAGTGCAGGACGGTGGAATGAAGCTATGAGAGTGAGAAAAACAATGCACAAGAGGGGAGTTCAGAAACCTGAACCTGGTAATAGCGTTGTGGGCAGGCATCCCAGTTTGAGGTCAGATGAGCCTCTCTTAAGTTTCTTGTGAAGCATCACTTACTGTTATGCAGCTTAAGTCTGTTCAACCGGGTATTTGATTCTGTCAGATACTATTCAGCTAATTGCACTGTTGATGCTCTTGCTAAATAGTTCGTATAAGTGAAAACAGTGTAGCCTTGCTTTAGCTCCTGAGTTTTGCTGGGAGGATGTGGACGTCTGGTGGTAAAGTTTTGCTTTCTATGAACCTGGTGTTGTCTTCTCAACCACCCATTGTGTAAGAAAATCTCTGTTAGACATCTTTGCTTTGCTGATAACCTCATGGTGTTCTGAAGGTTCAATTGAAGCTCTGTTAATTCCACCATGCAACAATTTTATTCTCTCTCAGTCCCCAAATCTACTGGTTTATAATGGGAAGGTTACCAGACAAGTATTTCGAAGATCCTCTTCTCTATAAATTGAGTCATGATGATTCTAAAGCCCTCATTGATTAGATCACCAACAGATTGCAGTAGTAGGCATTTAAATTATTATCTTTTGCCAGAAGATTACAGTTTGTTACCTGCCATTTTCATTATTCAAAACTACTGGCCCGTTAAGTTCATTCTTCCTGCTTTTGTTATCATATCTATTGAGCAAAAGTTCAACGTGTTTTTTTGGAATTGAAGAGATGACACTGCTAAGGGGGCAAAAGTTGTTTAGGACAGTATTCTTGGTGTCAGAAAAATGAAGAGGGGAACATTCCATGCTTCATGAGGAATTTGGAACATAATCTTTTTGGCAGGTTCTCGTTGGGTGGCTTGGTGTTATGCACATCTCTTAACAGGTAGAAACTTTTGGTGCATATCAGCTCCTTGGAGAAGCTTGTTAAACTCAGAGTCTGATTTGGGATCAAACAGTGGACTCAGTGGTAATGGAGAGAATGTTTACCCTGTAAGAGTAAGCTACCAGCTGCGATTCAAGGTGAGAATTGGAGCTGGCCAGCAGCTGGATCTAATAAACTGAAAGCAATGCAGAATCCTTTATGTAGTTTAATTCATCCTCAACCTTTGATGATGGATTGTGTTTCCTGGAATCTTGGCTCCGATGGACAATTTTCTGCAAGTAGTGCTTGGCAGTTTGTTTGAAAAAAGAAGAGCAGGCTGGTATAAACTGTTGCGGGGTTCTTTACATATTTTCTGGAAACAGTTTTATCAGTCGGTTTTTGAGCAGAATAACTGCTAGCAGCAAACAAATTGGAATGGGCAGAGATAATACACTAAATTATTACATTATATTACACCATAAACTAAAATAAGAAGGGGTTGTACTGTTTCTTTCACTGTTCATGCAGATCCAAGTGCACTGGTCACTGCTAAAGTTCGCCTGGTTTGTCCCTTTTTTTCCGGTTCTTTAGCAATTATTCGGTTACCGAGGTTTTTTTTTTTTTCAATTTCAATATTCTACCTTATGATCAAGTGATTTCAATCCTGATTTGGGATCAAAATAGTGGACTCGGTGGTAATGGACAGAATGTTTACCCTAAGCTACCAGCTGTGATTCAAGGTGAGAATTGGAGCTGGCCAGCACTGGATCTAATAAATTGGAAGCCATGCAGAATGCATTATGTGGTTTAATTCATCCTTAACCTTTGATGATGGAATCTTTGTTTCGATGGACAATTTTCTGCAAGAGGTGCTTGGCAGTTTGTTTCAATCCTGATTATTTCTTTTTATATTGCGTGTGCGGTGTCAAGAAATGCCCTAGATTGATGCTCGGTTTTGGTTTTACTTAGATCTATAATTTTTAAAAATAAAGCAATATGAATTAAATCTAAAATAGAAAAAAATTGCCCTTCTCTTTTTTTATTGTTGATGAGGTGTGGAAAAGTACACCTTGGTCCTTGAATTGTTTAACTTTTTTCTATTTTTGTCCTTATATTTGAGGGTTTAACTTTTTAATTTTAAACTTCATGTTGAGTCCTTGGAATTTCAGAGGAGAGGGGATGTTGCCGGAAGATAGAGAGAAGAGAGAAAGTGATTGGTAGATCATTTTTTATTAGAAAAAAAAGATTTAATTTTGGTATTAATAGGTTTCTCTGACGAGAAAAATGTTATTGAGGTGTTTTTTGAGCTTTCATAACACCAAAAAATATAGATCAAGGTTAAGGGAGAATTTTTCTCAGTTTAATTTTGTGTGTTTTGAATTAATTTACAAATGTTTTAGGGTTAAAATTGGTTTATTAAGCTTCTTAGAGTATTAATTAGGTGTTCTTTGGTGAAAAATATTGAAAAATGGTTTTTTGAACCCAAAATACCCAACCCAACTTTCCAGCCACTTTTATAGTGATCGTAAACAAAACGAGACGTGTCGTCTCATCAATTTTATAATGTTTAGTAAAATATTGTTTAACCTTAAACATAAAATAAATAAATAAAGGAAGTAAGGCGTGTGAGTCTGGCCTTGCAAGCCTGTGCATGCCAGGCCTTTCTTTATTAGGCCAGGGGTGCGGGTCTAATCTTTTAGGCCAATTCACAAAGTTTTTTTTTTAATTGAAATACCCTATAAATAAAATATCTAGCATGATATTTAAATTATTGTTTAATTTTGGAATAGTTCTTAAATGATATTATGGGTATGAGAATGTTAACAATTTCTATTTTAATTATTATTTATTTAATATGCAAAAACAATTCATGAATATTTAATGAAGATAAAATTTATGTTTCTTATTTTATTTTTTTGATAGATTTCTGACTTGGTGTTATAACATTAATTAATACTTTTGCCTTCAAACATGATATTTCCAGCCTGCTTTGCTTATAACTTCTAAAGCTTATGTTGCCTGTAAGCTTTTGTTGTTCTAAGCTGATTATTTAATGGATGAATGAAATCTTTCATGTATAGAAAGAAAAAAAAACAAAGAAACTTTACTTTTTATATAGAGATGTCAATATCTCTGAGTCCAAAAAGACAAGGTCCCCCACTTTTCCCAGCTTTGTTCTAGACATGATACCGACAAAATTTGAGATGAAAACCAAAGTGTATATATATATATATAAACTTTAAAATATAAGGCGAGAAAGTGTATAAAAATCTAAAAAACATTATACCTATTATTTTTATAGTGGATTTTGAAATTTAAAATGTAGAAAAATTAATTTTGTCAATAATCAAAATTAATTTTTACATTATCAACATTTGATTAACCATCGTAAAACAAGAATTAAATCTAAACATGGTAGCCATAAATCAGTATTTTTTTAGCAGAAAAAACTTTTAAGATTTGCAACAAAAGCTTCTGGAAGAGAATATTAACATTCACGGGTTGGACTAAACAGAATATGGGTTGGGAGAAATAGTTATTCATAGACCAGGTCCATGTTCAAAGTTTCATTGACAAAAAATAATTTTTTGTGGTTCAAAATATTTTTTACAATAAATTAAAATCAAGGCTCGACTCGAAGGTGTGCGTGCATGTGGGTTTAATCTCGAAGCCCACTTTGCTAAGGATCTCTCCCTCTAAAAGCTTGGGTGCTCTTTGAATCTAATTTTAACTTTTCAATTACCTACTTTATAAACACCAAGAAAGTTTTTTTTTTTTATGTGAGATAAAGTCTTTTTAAAGAGTTTTGGGTTTCACATGACTTAAATTGATATGCTACACGCCATAAGACTCAAACAAATAAAAAGAAGAGACAATATTGTTATTGTTCTCATCATTGATTACAATGATCATGATATTCATTTTAAAAAGCTCATCACATAAATACCTCTTTTCTACAAACATATTATTTTTAGAGAGTATATATTTATTACTCTTAAAAACCATTTTAATACTATTTTTCCTCAACAATGAGCCAAACACTAAGTTCTTCCTAATATCAGCAATATAATGTACATAGTTAAGGGTGAAAAGTTTTTCAAATGTCATTTTCAATATGACCTTTCAAACAACTAGTACCTTAGAGGTTGATGAGTTTCTCACGAATAGGTTTTCTTCATTCATTTTTCTTTGTAAGTAGAAAACATCATCTTCTCAGCACATACATGTCTTGTAGCATCAGTTTCAACTCACCAATGCTCAAGATTTTTAATTAGATTGACTTCGAAAACAACACAAGACATGTTCATTTCTAAAACTTCACTAGTAAGGTGATCAACTTCAATGACATTAGGTTGAACAATTCTTTACTTAGGGTTTCCTTGATGACCTTTATTTCTGAAATCTTTGGTCAAATACTTAATCTTGTTGCGGATAAAGCATTTGTCATTAAACTTCTTGACAGTTCCTTTCCCTTTCACAACAAACTTTTTTTTTATGAAACTTTATTATTTGTTTCATAACATTTTCTTTTAGGGCTCCAAAAGAGTTAGCTCTTTTTAAAAACAACTTATTGTCATCTTATATCCTCAACCTCAAAATAAGATCTTCAATTATTATTTTATTGCATTTATGCTTATAATAGTTCTTAAAGTCTTTCCAAAATTATAGTAATTTTTCAATAATTACAATCACTTCAAAGGAGTCTATTATAGACATATCTTCAGTATGTATATCATGCAATACTAGCTAAAACTCTTGAACTTGGCTTATTACGGTCCTTGAATCAACCATCTTGAAATCTAGAAATTTATCGATTATGAATTTCTTTATACTAACATCTTCAGCTTTGTAGTTTTTTTTTATCTTTTTTTCTAAAACTTCCTATAGAGCTTTTGAACTCTTGGTTGAACTATATACATAATATAGTGTATTTTTCAACCAATTCAAGAAGTAGTTCTTGCACACGAAATCAATATGATTCCATACATCCACAACTACTATAGTAGTAGAGTCAGATTTTTTTTTTATTTTTTTTTAATGATTTTGGTGCTTTCTCATTCAAGAACTTTGCAAAGTTCAAGATGGTCAAATAGAACAATATCTTTTGTTGTCATATCTTAAAGTTTAATTAATTGAACTTTTTAGGTTTTTCACCATACACCATAAAAGGTGATGATGGAATCCTCACTATTAAAGTAATACTTGTCGAAGCAACATTGATTGGCATAACCAAATCTTGAATAGAAGGAGTAGATGACATGATATAATATGTTTTAAAAAATAGCCAATAATATTTATAAATAAATAATTCGTCTAAAAAATAAAAGTAATAAAATAAAAACTTGTAAAAAGCAACTTAATAAATAAAAATATTTAAGCTGTGCAAGATAAAATCAATAGTCATTCCCTTTCTTGGTTTACTTTGTTGAGCTCTATTTTTTTTTCATTGTGATTTGTTCAATTATCACCATTTAACTTTGAACTATACTGTATACAAAACTAGTATAGTGTGAATAATATTTTCATTAATTAAGTTCTCAGGAAAGATTGGATGGGTTGCAAACGGTCCCGCTTAAAATCCAATCTTCTTAGATAAAATTTCATAAATCATATCTATTCATCGCATTAACTTTCTGTACATATGAACAATAACGTGTATGTGAATAGTAACATATACATGAATAGTACTATATACATAAACAAAGCCGACCAGATAACTTTGATGCAAATCTTAGAGAGTATAAGCAAGATAAGCTAAAAGCATGATTGTACCAGTAAGATAGCATAAATTGTCATAAACCAATCAATAATTCACCTAATAAAAAATATAAATCAATAAAATATATAGCAACCTTCTAAAATGAAACAAAAGGGATAAAATCATAACAAATCAAAAGATTATAGATTAAAGCATAAATAATTAATATTAAATCTACATGTGAGAATATAGTAACTTAAAAGGAAGTTAAATTATAACTTAAATTTTTAAGATTCTAAAAACTTCTTTCATAATTAATTATAATTGTTATTATTATTATCATTAATCATTTGTTCTTGAGACTTTATTGCTCATCACTTATGCAACTAAGATGTCTGCAATATATCTCCCAATATCTCAACAACATCATCTTGATTTAAATGCACTTTTAAACAAGGTCTTTAAACTAAAGAGTATGTAATTAAAACATCTCTAAAAAAGATGAATCTAAACTCAATATTTGGAAGGAAAAACAAAGCATAAAAAGAGAAGAAGACAATAAAATATGAGTGTATAAAAATCTAAAAAACATTGTAGGATACTTTTCCTTCAAACCATCTTCTAATTTTTATAGTGAAATTTGAAAGCTAAAAAGTTGAATAATTAATGCTACTAATTCCCTCATTATAAACCTTTGATTAATCCTCGTAAAAAGATAATAATCATAGTCATTAAGAAATACGAAAAGTAACCACATGAAGCTAGTTAAGAAGTTCCATAATCTTGTATTAATAGATCAAAAGAATCAATTCATGTTTTTCTAGAGAAAAAAAAAAAAAAAACCCTCCATCTAAAGCTACAAAAGAAACCAACATTTATATCTTTTGCTTGCTTTACGAACCCAAAATGGATAAAGAAAAGAGGGGAAAATATTTTAGGTCAGCATCATTTTCATCAAGAATCAAAATCAATCCCCACTTTCGGGTGCCATTTGATTCTTTCTATCCACATGAACTATTTCCCAGCTAAATTGTTAGTTAAATACTGTGATGATGAGAGATTGAGTGACATAAGTGCAAGATGCGTACCAAGTGATTACTTTGATGGTCCTTTGCAACCTTTTCTATGTTAGTTGAGCTTCCTATTCATGTTTGCTAAGGGCCGACCTAAGTTAGGTCAATTTGATGATTGATTTAATTGTATATTATAATGTTTTTACAGGAAAACTCTCCATCTTTATAAAGTATTCTTGTTCAACACGATGAATAGATACAAGTAAGGACGGAGTCAGGATATCAGGTTTAGAGAACTAAATTAAAAAAAGAAAAGAAAAACCTTACAGGAGAACTAAAAGTTCAAATTTATAATTATTTAAGGGTATTTGAAAGTGTGGTAGCGATTGCGGTTCAAAGTGTTTTTCGTTCAAAATGTATCAAAATAATATTTTTTTAATTTTTTAAAAATTATTTTTGATATCATCACATCAAAATGATTTTAAAACATAAAAAATTAAATTTTAAATTAAAAAAAAATAAATTTTAAAAAAACACGATTTTAACCATGTTCTTAAGCAACCAGGAATATGATATCCTCTGCCCCTGAATAGATAAGTTTTTTTAAAAAAACCATATGAATGATGGTTAGGTCACCTAATAACATACCTTGATGTGTTTCTTGACATAAACCAGAAGTCTTGCCTTTTGATTATAAAATTGTATTTGGTATTCAATTAATCATCACTATAAATTTGAGAATACTAAACTATGATAATATATTTTTAAAAATTGAAATTCTCTGAAAGAAAGATTTGAATCTGTAATTTTTTTTATTTTTTTTTTGGGCAAAAGACGAAACCCAGTACTACTATTTCATATGTCTATTAATTAATACCTTTTAGTGTGATGAATTTGCATCTCAATAAATTAAATTAACTCAAATGATCAACTAGTAGTAGAGATTGTTTTGCTAAGTATTTTTTATTTAAAAATATATTAAAATAATATATTTTTTTAAAAAAATTGTTTTTAATATCAACACATTAAAACAATTTAAAAATATCTAAAAAAATTAATTTAAAACTAAGAAAAGAATTTCAAAAACATGATTAAACCAATGTTAAAGAGTGCTGAATATCTAAAAAATATGTAAGTTTCTACTTCTACCTAATGAAAAAAGGACAGCAATTGAACCGTTCTAACTTGTCTATCATATTTGGTGAGACTAAAGTCAAAAGTCTTAAATATGAATTGGACTACCCAAATGAA
>Ga0307518_10002675_pt1 | contig 12950 bp, 4 predicted proteins | sample 25_EM_MG_FD_203889 | JGI IMG/M metagenome (GOLD analysis project Ga0307518, IMG submission 203889) | Populus trichocarpa ectomycorrhiza microbial communities from riparian zone in the Pacific Northwest, United States - 25_EM | ecosystem: Host-associated > Plants > Roots > Unclassified | place...
ACTTATATTGACATTTGTTTAATACAAACACTAATGACAATAACAGTTGTTTAACACAATCGTTATTTCTATTAGCTATTTATTAATAAAATTGCAATTTTTTTTAGTGGTTGATTGAAAATATATATATTATTTCTCCAATACTTTTCAATCTTGTACTATATTCTAAAATCTTTTGCCAAACAATGTTAGTGTGGTAAAAGACCAGTACTACTTTCGTTTTATTATTGTACATCTTAAACATCCAGTTCCTGGACACACACCTTAATTAATATAACATTTTCCCATATCTCATCTCACCTTGATCTTGTATTAAGTCTATACGATACACTCTTAAAATTATTTAATTAATTTTTAATTACCAATAATAATTCAACTATGCGTGGTAGACATAGTTGTTAGTACTGGTATCTGAAAGAGCAGTGAATTCCAATATCAATCTGTGTTGTGTCGCGTTGCAGAACATTGGAATTTGCTTAGGGCCCGGGAAAGGATTCATTGAACCTTTCATTCATTCTTTCATCAGTTTCATGTATAGAAATATGTTTGAATGTTTTCATTTCCTTCCCTCGGATATATGCTTGCAACATTTAGCAATGACATACATAGACAAGGTGTAATTCTTATTTCAACTCTCTCTATTTTTTTTTTTTGAAAATAATTGTAGATTTACAGAGTCATGCTGTTTTAGTGTTCCTCGTTAAGATATATATACACATTTTGTTGATGAGTTGATTCCCCAATCATATTAAAAATGGATAAATTTAAAAATTTGACCTGAGTCAATTATCATATTAAAAAAAGTATGAGTTAAACTAGATCGATCTAATAAGTCAACTTACAATCTAGTTGATAAAGTTAAAATTCAGTTTTTTTATTTTTTGGAACAAAGTCGTTTTGGAGTGACTAGGTTAACTCGCTTATTCATTACCCAAGCCTTGGGTCGGGTCATGGATTAAAATAGGTTTAATAAAGTACTTTTTAAAAGTGTTATTTTTTTTCTTGAAAATACATTAAAATAATTTTTTTAGTTTTTTTTATTTCTAACATCAACATGTTAAAATTATTAAAAAAAAAACTAAAAATTAAAAATATCAATTTAATATTTTTTTCAAGACAAATATTTTTTAAAAAATAATGTAACTAAACGCAGTTATATTCACTACGAGGGTGTTTGAGAGTGTGATCGTAATTGTTTTTCAAAATGTTTTTCACTAAAAAATACATTAAAATAATATTTTATTATTATTTTTAAAAAATTATTTTTAATATCAGCTCATCAAAATAATCTAAAAATACTAAAAAAAATTATTTTAAAGCAAAAAAAATTAAAAAAATTATTTTTAAAAAAACACAAAAACAAACAATATTCACTTTAATTATCAGGTTAATTATCAGGTGACTCCCTTTTTCCAAATACATGCATGGGAAAGCTTGCGAATTGCAATTTTAGTACAAATTAATTAATTAATAGTTAACCTACACCATAGGTCCATAGCATGAAGTAGGAGCACTTGCTAGCCACTATTCCCGGATTGTCGCATGAGGCACACTACTAGATCCTTTCAATCTCATGGTCAGCTACTTTAATTTCTTCTTACAGTTAGTCTGATAATTTTATACGAGAATGTATTGTTTCTCATGAATCTCTTTTTTTTTCATAAATTATTTGTTTTCGCTAAATTTATGAGATGGATTTAATTTCAATATATATATATATATATATAGTTAGTTAGTTAGTTAGTTAAAGAATATCACATTATTGGGTGTTTGCCCATTCCAGTGTTTTTATTCATATTTGGCTTGTTAAAAAAAAACCGTTTGAATTGGATAAATTTGCATACAATCCAAGGAGAATTTTTCAAAGAATTGTGATACTTAGATTTGGAAAAAATTGTATGAAATTCTTATTATAATACTATTTGTTAAAATAAAAATTAATTTATTTAGCTACTCTAAGTCAACTTATTACTTGATTTGATTATAAAACACATGAGGTGTTGGATTGATCCGTCAATCCGAATAAAATTTATAATAATGTTGGATTTATTGTATGATTAAGTATGTATTTGATTTTATGTTAGTTTTTATTATTGTAATTTAAGAAAAATAAGTTTAAAAAACTAGAAATTATATTTTTTTAATTAAGATTTTTAAAAGAATTAAAATAAAATTACAACGTTGCATGAATTAATCTATACTTGTAATAAAACAAAGAACACGCCTCCGCATCATATAGAGTGATGAGTGCGGGTGCCAAGGAATTAATGTTGGTGTCCGCAGAATGATAGAAGCTTTAACACATCTATGATTGTAATAATTGCAAGTGGACTGGGAGTTGAGAGCATTTATTTCATCAATACTATTCTTGTATGAATGAGATGACGAACAATAAAGAAGTATGAAGTGACAGAAATAGTAAAAGCAGAGATCAGCACCAGCAGGTTACGTCTGATACAGTTGAAATCTGGATAGATTCATAGATTTTTTTGGCTTGCAATGCCACCGGCCCTAGCTAGCTATAGTCTCAGCTCCGACACGCGTTCTAAGATCTTTTCGCTTTGCTTTCGCCATGCTAGCTATGACCATCTCATCACTGTCAGCTGTCTACCTGCTAATAAAAATCTGGTTATGAGCATCTTTCTACCTCCTCCTAGCTCTCCAATAAATAAATCAAACCCTTCTCTTCCTTTCATTTAAATCTCCAGACGCATAGATCAAGAGGGAATTAATGCTAGTATATGGATACTTGGTAGTGGTGGTCCATGACAAAAACAAATAACCATGCACGTACAGGACACGAGAGAGATCCATCCCTAGTAGGAGAACAAGAGGGTTTTTGATCATATGATGTGGTCTGCATGGTGCAAGAGGAGGCAAGTTATGTTGGGAAATTCGATGATATTGCTGCTGAGGGGACAAAGAATAGACATTAGGGTAATTAATGGTTCAAATCTGGAAGACAGCAATAGGAATATACGGGTACTTAGTGAGGAAAACGAGAAGATGCTTTGAGACTACTAAATTTGTATTGGAGATTGCTTAATACAATACCATTTTAATAATTAATGAGGTTTTGGAAATAGTTTTTAATGCTTCAGCGTCTTTTATTTTTACCGGATCTTTTTTTTTTTTAAAAAAAATGACTAGTGATAACCCAATGTTTTTTTCGCGAAGCCAAGTGTCAAGTGCGGGCATATATGAGTTCAATGAGCTGCTAAACCTATTATTTTTTAATTCAACCAAATATTAAGTCTAAATATATATGAGTCTGGTGAGCTGTTTGATCCATCATCCCTTAGCTCATCCAAGTGTTTATGAGTTCGGCGAGCTGTTTAACCCACCATTCTTGGACTCAGCCAAGCGCTGAGCTTAGGTATATATGGATTCGACGAGCTACTAGACCCACCATCTCTAGGCTCAACCAAGCGCTTTGACTTCGGGAATCTTGAGCTCCATGATTACACCATGAGTTAGTAATATATTACTCTCTGATGAGTCAAAAATATTTTACTTTGATGAAACAGAGACTTTTTTACTCTAACGAGTTAGAGATATTTTACTTCCACTTTGTTTCCTTCCCTTCAAAAAAACAAATATAAGCCAAATGGGCTATAAGAGGGACCATGAGAATCCTTATAAGGGCAGACTTAATTTTTTTTAACTCCTTATTGAATATCTATTCTTAGAATTCTTCTCTAAAATATAATTGTATTTTCTCTCAAATGATATATACTTAATCATCGAAAAGTCCCTAAATTTATTGTTGTTACCCATTTTGGGGCCCCATATAAAAAAAATCAGAAAAGAAAAAAATACAAAAAAATTGAAAAAATATTGGAAGAAAATTAAAAAAAAATATATCAGTAAAAAAAATATATACCTGAATGCCCAAGAAATTGTTGAAGACTGGTTAAGAAAGATCAAAATATACAAGATTGAAAATTTTAACATTGTATTTTTTACTAATGAAGACCTTATTAGCAAAGGAAAATTCAATTTGAGGAGAGAAATTCAAAATTGGATGTTTAAGGACTTAATTGGAACATTTCAAGGTTTAATTGAATTTAACGAGGGCTTAATTTAAAGAAAAATTGATTTTTGAAGTCAATTTAAACTTTAATTGGAAGAAAATCAAGTCAGGGGTTGAATTGCAATTGACTAAAGATAGGGACTTTACTTGTATAAATTTTGAAGTTTGATGGGCAATTAAGGACTGGATTGAAGAAATCCAAAACCAAGGACCAAATTGAAAAAGAAGTGAATGTAAAGACTGAGATTGACCAAATCAGAGGCCAAATTGAAGAAATTGAAAGTTTATTGATCAATTAAGTGTAAAAATGCACAAATTCAGAATCAATGGCTAAAATGAAAAAGGCGGTCAACCTAAGGCTTACGATTGAGTTTGACATGGTTGAAATTGCATGAAATTAAAAGTTTGGAGGCAATTATGAGTGCAATTAAAAGCAATTGGAAGAATAATGACTTAATTAAAATGTTCCAAATCCTAAATTCAAAACCTTAAATAATGTGTCGTTCAGATTTAATGAAGAGAATGTGAGTTACACGTCGTTCAGTTGACTGGCCTCTATTTTGATAGTTTTGGCTGATCAAGTTAGCAACTTCAAATGAAAGAATAGGAGCTACAGACCTCCAAATTGAGAAAGGTTGGATCCAATTGAAAGGTGTACATCCCCTCTACCTGCGTCAGGTGGTCTCAGGTGACGATGACGTTAGAATTTCTCTGATGAGATCTTAAAAGTGGACAACTCAATCAGCCATAACTGAAACATAATTGTGCAAGAACCGACCTTCTTTTCATGTGTTCACACACAAAGATTCCTCATTGGGTTCTTATTAAGGGTTTTCTCTTAAGATCAAGAGGTCAGAAATGGATTCAAGACCTCTCAAAACCCTATAAATACCCCTTCAAAATCAAAAGAGGGAATAGGGGGAAGAAAAAAAAACTAAAAGAAAAGATAAGAAAAGGAAGAGAAATATCAATAAGAAACATAAGTGTAGAGAATCTAGAGATCCAAAAGCTTAAACAAAATTTTTCTTAAGCTTTGCAAGTTTGTGAGAGGAAAAAGTTTCCAAACGAAAGCCAAGAGAGAGTGGTTGTTCTAGGTATACCTTGTTGATCCAAAAAAGATCCTTTGTGACTTGCTTTTGTTGTTTTTTTTATTTATTTTGTTTTATATTTATGTTTACAAGCATAGAAAAGAGGTTTGGAATACTTAACAAGTGATGTTGCATTCACCTTTTTGTTGCTGTGTTTTTTATTTAATAATGTTCTTTTGAATTTTTTTTGTGTTTTTGATACATTAAAGTTGTTGTTTTAAGTTTGTTTTTATATATATATAATTTTGTTTTAGTTTTTGTTTAGCTTAAGCTATGCTTATTAAAGCAAATGTGTTTATCCTAGGTTTCCTAAACCTGTTCATACACAAAATGAGTTCAGAAAATCAATTTTGAATCTATATTGCATAAACATATAGGCTGTTTTAGGTTGGTGGTTTTTGGATTTGGTACCCCATACTTGATTTTGATGTTTTTTGTTAGTTTTCTAGATTTAAATATGTTTGTGTATAGTACTGTTACTTGTTGGGATAAAAAAAAGGGTATGTTTTACAAGCCAAAAATACCCATTTCTAGGGCTTGGCAGTGGCAGGGCATGACTGGTTTTTTTCTTCTTCTAAGTTTATGGGTAATTTTCTTCGTATTCTTGGGAAGAACATTGTCTTAGCCCCTTGATTCGAACCAATTTTGATCCATTTCTTTGCACAGACCCTTCCTTATGCATGATTAATATATAATCTAAAAAGGCCAAAGTTTGTTCATCGTAGTAAACTCGTCATAGTAAGTCGGTAGAAATAGACATCATTAGACCATAGCAAACAATAAATAAAAAAACAATGCAGCTTACTTCAGGTAAGACGTACTAAGGATGTTAATATCTTTCAATTTACTCAACCAATCTCTTACCTAGAATCTCTGAAAAACCAATTATGGTCCCTAGTAGTCTTGATACCAAGTGACGACTCTTCAACCAACCAAAAGACCTTCTAGATCCCACCCAAGAAGGGTCGTCGCGACGAGGGTACAACATTCATTAAATGAGACCTTTTATAAGAATCAGGTATTAGCCACCAGCCGCTTTGACTAAAAAAAATCGATCAGATTATCAGAATTAAGAGATTAACTAATTATCCAAAACATAAGCCTGAGCCACAATCTCAAGAGGAATTTCCGAACCTCATCAGTTTTGTATTAAATTCTACAAAATTCTTTAAATATAGAAACTAATTTTGCCTTCCTCTATGATGGCGAATAGAAAAGGTAAAGTGTTCTAATGAATTAATTAATTAATTAATTAACAAAGAAAGAGAATGGCAACTTCTTATCTATATATATATAACGTGTGTATTGTACTTAAATTTTCGGTTTAAAAATGAACAAAAGTCTACATCTACCTCGCATGTTACTATGCATTAGTGGGTGAAATAGTGAGAATGTTCTGTTATTTCCAAGTCCATCATATGAATTCCCTTCAAAAGCATTGGTTTATGGATGAATAACAGAATAAATAGGTGTCTGGCACATGGAACAGGGATCATAATTAATGTATATACGTACAGAATAATATATAATTGGAAAAAAAAAAATAGTAATGAAACAGCTGAGGAGGAGGAGGGAGAGTGAAGGGTTGGTGTGGGACAAGTTTGATAACCTCGGCAGAAACACGCAAAGCCATAAATTTGCATAAGAGAGCTGCTTCTCTTCTCTCAGCATACTGGGGTCTGATCAAGTCTCAAAGCTTGCTGACACTTCCTGTTGTGGCCTTGCTTGTCCCGTTTATGGCTGGATTGATTCCTTTTTATTTCAACATTGATTGATAGATACTCTTCAAGCCATAGGACATGTGTGATTGACTCTACAGCCTCTCTTACAAGAGTTAGGGCAGTGAAACTACTGCTGCTTCCTTTGCCCTATCTGTGTGTATTCGCATAGCGACATGGAACCATTTCTTTCCATGCTTTGCTTGGTGATCAATGGTGATGCAACCACTCTCTCACTGATCAACAGTACGTACTGCACTGTCCATGATCATATCCAGCTTTTTTCTTTCTTTTTTTACTTGCAGGGATATCAGTCTGGACAGCGAGAGGAGACCATCTCCCTTGCCGTGACAAGTTATGATTAACAACACTACACAAGCAAACTTCCTCCTTTCTTCTACGTTCTACTCCTTTTGTCCCCACCCCAAGCACGTGTGCTGCCGTATAACCTGCAGCCTTGCCAGCGTAACTTTGCTTCTTTTCTTTTCTTTCTAAATGAAGGAGTAATAAATTTAATTTTATAGCTAAAAGTAGAATAGAGCATCTCTAGGCCTCCCCCCCTAATAAATCTTCCATCAATACTAGATGGATTGATTCAAAAACTCATTACTTGAAATTTGATTTAGGCTATATCTGAAATTAAATCCGTTAAACAGTTGAACATGATTAATCTTTTTTTTATATAATCAAAACCTAATTAATTTATCCAAACCAATCAGGACTTGGAAAAAAACTAAATTGTTTGACATAAGAATATTCAAACTATTCTACCTCTCTTTTTTTTATAAAAAAAAAAAAAAAAACTCCCCTAACTTACTACACTAACACATGAGATACAAATTTATTATGATATTATATATAGAGTTTCAATCAAGATAAAATTTTCAAAAACATTTGACATCTTCTCTCTTCACATACACCATTATCAATTGGTTATGAATGATATATAATTGTTGTACTATATGATAATCAACATATTTATACAAATTAAATAATTTATCATAATTAGAGGGTGTATGGGATTGTAGTTGGACTGTGTTTTTAAAAAATTCTGTTTTTTATAGATTCAAATTAATTTTTTTATATTTTTTGAATCATTTTGATGTGCTGGTGTCAAAAATAAATTTACAAATAAAAAAAATATTATTTTGATGCATTTCTATATAAAAAATAATTTCAACAACACTTTCAAATAAATACTTAATCTACGAATCAACTAACTAATTCAATGAATTAACCCACGACCCAAGTGATCCGAAATCTTACTGGAAGAAAAGGATTAAATTTGACAATCATGGTTGAAATCCTAAGGAAAAAGGCACCCATACACCCACAATTACCTTATATGTGCTCGTTATTTAATTAATTATGTTACTTGCCATCACATAGAAGAAAAAAAGAAAGAAAAAGAAAAAAACATCTCCAATCCTCCCTTCACAAATCGCTAACATGTTAACCTAGTCAGTACTCAACATATATCCAAAAGAAAACTACAGACCAACAATCAAAATAAAATCTGTGCCAAATTTGACGAAACAGAGTAATTTAAATGTCTATCCTGTCTTAGTACTATATGAAGCTTACCGTATTTGTGTCTAAATTAGAATTAGAGACTGCATTACGGAAAGAGAGATCCAAAAGAATGGAAAGAAGCAGTTTAGTTAACAAAAACCAAAAACCAAAAAAAAAAAAAAAACAGAGAGAAAGCCCAAAACAAATTTTTGAATTGGGAGAAAGAAGGATTATTGTGTTTGACCTCCTTAAAAGACCATGGTTTCTTGATCTTGGTGGCACCTTTGGCCAGGAATTTTCTTAAGTATCGTTACTTAGAATTAGAAAATTAAGCAAGGAATGAAACTTCCTTTACCATCAGACAGAGATCTTAAACTATATATCCTTAGAGAATAGATACAAGCAGAACAACAAAAAAATAAATATATGCAGTCGTCTTTGCGGCACACATATAAACATTGCCCTCAAAGCATCAACATTGCTGCAACCCTTGTAGTATATTTCAAGACAATCGAGTCATCATCAAGTGTCTTGGTTCTTAAAGACATTCGGATCATCAAACTTAACAGTGCTGATACTCAAGTTCTTCGAGCAACGCAACCAATTGAAGATGGCTCAGATTGCCTTGATATGTGCTTACAAGGTCGCACCAGTACAGATGGTTGGAGAGCATGTTGAGATGTGTCTCAATACAATTCCATGTGCAGGGGTCTGGAACTTTGGACTCCATCTCTGTGAAAAAAAAATTTGTGGTGTGTACCTTCTCTGAGCAATCAATTTCTTTCTTCAAATTATGTTCTACAATATTGGAAAGTAAGATAAATTATATATAAAAAAATTACATGTTAGAATAAGAAAATGAAAAAAATAAATTCTCGGATAGCATAAACCAAGGGAATTACATATATTGAGTCACTGAATAAAGGAAACATTTAACCAATGTGTCTCCATTTTTCCATCAACTCTTGAAATATATCTTCAGCTGTTTCCTTTCTTCTTCGTTACATTTTAACCACACACCTAATCACGAAGTTTGGTGTAGAAGGGCTAACTCTTATAGCTTCATCATTATAATCGTAGCTTTCACTTGCTTTGAGCTTGTTTAGCAGTTAAGGCTGTGGGAAAAAGTTTCCACTTGTTTAGAAAATACTTCAGATGTTGAAAGAAACTAAGCTGAGCTTTTGACAAGTAAATAGAGAAAGATGTGTTTACCTGTGATTCTTCGACAGGGTTGGAGTGAAAAGGATTCCCTTGATGTTCTTGAAGATTAACTTTCAAAAATTATAACCAAATGAGCATACAGTGAACACATGAATGCATAACTAATCAATACTTCAACAATGAAGTGTATCCAACTCTCGTGTTTTTGCTGTCCTGCATGTCTTTTAACTCAGTTTCCAAGAACAAATACTTACAACCAACATCTCAACTAGGTGTATTGGGATCATCCAAACTAATTCATTTTATTCCTAATGGTTGATTGATGTGATCTTTCAACCAAAATGTGGAAGTTCGCTAAGGACGCCAACAGGGGTCAGGGAGCAAGAAGAAAGGCTTAGTCTAGGCAGTTTGGTACACAAAATGCAGCCAAAGGAGCCAAAACCTACAACAAGAGAAAGAATTACATGGGCCAGTCAAAAGTGCAGGACTTCATAGACTGCCTATAACAAAGTTAAAGCCAGAATCAACTTCTGCAAACTAAATCAGCCAAGTAAGAAACAGCTGTAGCAATGCAGAAACAGTAGTTAAACCCGGAGAAACAATTGTAGTATTGCTGCCTCATAATTTGCATCAACAGATTAGAATCAGCAGAATTAATGCAACAGCAACATTACCACTGAATGCATAGTGAAATAAGATTTCTCACAAAACAGTCGAATACAAGGCACGAGATCAGGGAGGTGTCTGCAGTCCATAACAGAGAAGCAGGAGCAAAATGTCAGTCCTTATATTAAGAATGAACTTATCAGTATTTTGATTCTATTGGAGCTAATTAAACATAGCATCCCAGAGACAATATACTTCCAAGAATGAATTCAAATATAGCACCTTATTGTGAAATAAACAACATTTTGTGAAACAGTCAATAAGCAAGAAACAAAACTCTATCAAGTTAAGCTAATTATCCACATTCCCAATTTTCAAAATGCCACCGAGGAAAGGACATGTTTGGCACATAAATTAACAGCCACATAAAGCAGATATAAAATCCTGAACAGATCTTTGCTGCATTATTCCATAAAATTGCTTCTTTTCCATTCCTTCTAATACCATAGAAGTGTGCCACCGTCAGTCATTCAGGTTAAATATCAATGATATTTCTATTGAAGCATGCTCATATGATACAAGTAAAAGAGCAACCAGCACGGCCAGAGAAGAGAGCATGTAAGAGATGTAATTACAGATAGAAAACAGAAAGCACAAAGATTGAATTTAAGAATGTAATATGAAAGATCACCAGTACAAAGAATTTCATACATAAAGGAAAGCACACTGTTTTAACTCTTTGAAACCTCAAAAGTTGAGAACCTAAAGGAAAATTATAGGTAAATTTACAGATTTGGTGTCATCCTTGACAGATCCCCAACAATTCTTTAGAACACCTTAGCAGCTGTTCCATTGCTGAGGTGCAAGTCCTGAGTGCAAGCCTTCATAGAGGAACTTGGGTCCACCATCTGGAATTAACCTCTCATCTAACTTTCTCCTACTATACTTCAGTAGATAGCGATCACTCTTTCCCTTGCAACTTTTATCATCAGGTGTCATAGATTCATTTCGCTCCCTAAAAGATTGAGAATCAGAGTTCACACTATGGTCATTCCCCCTTGAGTCTATCAATTTGCTGAAAAAGCTCTGTTCTCCCATCTTCGAACACTTGCCCGCATTTCCATCTTTCTTAGCATTAGGTCTGATTTTACCATCACCAATTCCATTCGATTTCCGATACTCCACGTCCACACTTTTACTCAGAAAATCATCAAGCTTTCCACAAGCAATGGGATTCCTAAAATCAGAATTTCTAATCCGCGTTTTACCATTACCCTCCCCTCTCCTAGCAACACCCAAACAACTTGAATTAACCATGCACAAATTACTCGATATCCGGGGCGAGCTATTTATTGCTCGATGCAACCGAAACGCCAATTCAAAATCATCAACATCATTATTCTCCTTAACAACCCCATTATTAGCCACCATATCCAATGCTTTCCTGGCCACATCCGCCGCATTCCTCTCCTCCAACGCCTTCCTCACAGCCAAATCCCTAGCCCTAACCGCAGCCTCAACCTTCTCCTGTACCACACAATTAGCATCCTCCAAACTTCTACCCAAAACCCTACCACTATTCCTCTTGCTATCCCTACAAACTCCCCCCCTCTTACTAGCAACCGAATTAGGCACCCAACAATCTATACAAACAGAAAAATCACCACCACCATCACAACTAGAATACGACCAAGGGGTGACAGCCTTACGTTTTGTAAAACAAGATTTATGAACAACCCTCTTACATTGGCAACAACGAAAACACTTAGTCTTATCAGATGATTGTCTGAAACAATAAGAGCAAATCCTGGAAGACTCAACAAGATTAAAACATTTTGTACAAAGAAGGATGATTCGCCACTCACTGTATAAAATTTCGAGTCTTTTATGGGAGGAGATGCGGAGACCACAAGACTGACATTCTGTCAGATTTGGCTGGTCCCTTGTCTTCTTGGCTTCGTTGCTGATCATGGGCTGTTCTTGTTTTTCTCTCATTCTCTCTTGATCCGTGGAGAATTTCTGATCAAGATTAGCTTTTTATCGCCTTCATCCTCTTCCCTGCCTATAAACCTGGCAGGAGGAGGGAACAATAGAAAATGAAAGGTTACTGACCTTTGGAGGTCCTTATAGGTTTTATATTTTATACAAGTAGTCCCTCAACAAAATAGTTTCTTAATTTTACTCCTACACTTCAAGTTTCTTTATATGGTTAGTCCATCTTTTTGCACAGTGTTTTCTTTATATCTTTTCTTAATAGTTCCTTAATTTGCTATTTACAAATTGACGGTGGCTACTGAGAAGCAATTTAATATCATCAATGATCTGACAGACATCTCAAATAGCATCTCCATGTTGATGGGATATTTCTTCAGCTATCATGGCTGAATCAGTCTCAGAATCAGCACTCCCATCACTGCCTACCCCAATTTGTCCGATCGTCTCGGTGGAAAACCATGACTTTTGGTTTTCAAGGTTGCGGTGTGGCCCCAGGAGCTTTCCATTTTGCTGAAATGCTTGTGTTGAGTGGCGTGTTGACTCTTTTGCACAAAAGCATGCCTTGCTCCTCGCCGCTGGGAAAAAGATTACAGTCCTAGTATCAACCCAAAAAACCCCTTCGCTCATTCTTCTCGCCGTGGCCGGAATCCAGGCTGCAGCCTAGTGGGTAAAGTATCGTCTGTTACTTTTTTACAATCTCAGCAAATTCCACGCAGTATAATTTAAGACCTGAGCTAAGTAAAGAAGAGTTCTCAAGTTTAATTTATTGTACCAAATTTAATAATAATATCAAGAAATCTAGATGTTATTTTTTTTTTACATTCAATTTTTATTTTT
>Ga0307518_10002676_pt1 | contig 12945 bp, 9 predicted proteins | sample 25_EM_MG_FD_203889 | JGI IMG/M metagenome (GOLD analysis project Ga0307518, IMG submission 203889) | Populus trichocarpa ectomycorrhiza microbial communities from riparian zone in the Pacific Northwest, United States - 25_EM | ecosystem: Host-associated > Plants > Roots > Unclassified | place...
TGTGATAATATACCAAAAAAAATGCAATTACTGTGAAAGAATAGAGAAAATGCGTATGGCATGGAACCATATGAGAAATTTGTATATCTTGATACAAGCTGTTTGTGACTTGGGTGTGAGGGAAAGGTATCACATGTGAAATCATAAAGCCCCCAAAAAAAAACCAGTTTTACAATTTTTTACCATTAGTAGTTTATTACATGCGCTTTCAGCGTGGGTTCAACCAAAACTTGTTGGATTCTTAAAAAAAAAAAAAAATAATTATATCTAAGAGCTAGGCTGAACAGCCAGCATTCAACCTGGCTGGTTTATTTTTATGTTTTAAAAATAGTTTTAAAAAAATTTAAATTTTATTTATTTTTTATTTTAAATTAATATTTTTTAACATTTTTAAATTATTTTAATCGTTGATATTAAAAATAATTTTTAAAAAATAAAACAAAATAATTTTAATATATTTTAAATAAAAAACATTTTGAATCATTTCTTCGTCTAGTTAGGTTTAAATAACCAGAATCCTAATATTTTTGGGCCCGGGTTGAACCCAACACCCTCTGTCCAATAATATCCCGACATGCACTTGTATGTATTTTTTTCTTCCACTGACTTTATATGCATATAGTTTTTCTGCGCCCATTTTTTCTTCCACTGACTTTTTTTTTTTTCAATTTCACCCACAATTGAACTTTAATTTCCCTCCCAACACTTTCATTCCCTTCCCATCCCATCCCATTTCAATTTTAAAGTTTGCCTTCTAAATTAAAATATTGGCTTCCTCACCTCTAAGCAACTAGATTGTCATTTACCATCCTGCCCGTTGCATCTGCAGCTAAATTTTGAAATTCTGAAACTATTTTCCATTTATAGCTAAAAATTAAATATTTATTATCTATTGAGAATGGAATAATTATCATAAACAACTTCTTTTTCTTCAAGATCTCTAGCATAAACAATTAGGGCATGTCTAATCTTCATTTATCTAAATAAATACATTATTAATCTAAGAAATTACAAGATGTTATGGCATTGTATAAAATATTTGCATCCATATAAACATATAAAAAAAAAACCCATAAGGAACAAACAAACAATATCCTCGTTATCTTTTTTCTCTTTTTTTTCTATCAAACACATTTTTGTTCTCATTGTTTCCGATCTCCAGTATTTTGAGAACAGCATCACTAATTTACCAACAGATGATGAGAAAGCAAGCAACAAGGGTAAAGCTGATATGAAAAAATCAAACAAAATCATGGTAATTTTATTTTCTACATGTACACAACAATTACAATCACAACTGGGAGTCCAATATCGAGGCTGATCAAATGCTACATAGCATGAGTTGTGAGCTTATGAAAATTATATAAAAAAATAGGAAAAATAAATCTACAACCATGATTGCTGAGAAAACACTTTCGGAAGACAATTTCACGATTCATCACCTTGGTGCATAGTTACAACCAACCTATCCAAGGAGCAATTCTCTCTAACAAGATGGTTTCCTCACCTTTGTGCACTGTTAAAACAAACGTGTTCAAGGAGCAGGGGGCTCCTTCCTTCTACTTCAGACAATAAGAGCTATGCGTTAACATTTGTCATTCTTCTGGACCTAAGAAAGAGCCTTTCCCCGAGGACATCTGGATACATCTGAACTAAGCTTTTGCATCTGTTTCAAGAGAACTTGGTATCACAAGGAAGTGATATGTGCACTCTGGTTTGTGCATAGACAAGAACAGTCTGGTTCAGTAGAATCCTTCTTAACAAGCCGTTTGTCACGATTAATCATCAGTTGAATAAGAGGCAGTTTTTGTGCTACTTCACGCCATATTTCATTCACGGTTCCATTTGAATCACTGTATACAAAATATCGCTTCACCTGAATCATACAATTCAAAACAGCAACCATTAAAATATAAGCAACTGATGTTACAACAAGTTTTGATCACTAAAGAAATGACTTCAACATGTCAGATAAAAGATGGAGGAATGAATGGAATGTAAGTATATAACTGCAAATACTTTTAAAGCTATTTTTTTTATTCCATCTTCATTCAGCATGCAAGTAATGATACTTATTATGGTCATCCCTATAAAAAAAATATGTTTAAGATCATGCTTTTTAATTAGTTAAATACGTTTAAAGCTATTTTTTTATTCCATCTTTGTTAAGCATGCAAGTAATGATACTTATTATTGTCGTCCATATAAAAATATGTTTAGAATCATGCCTTTTAATTAGCTTTCTCGATGCTTACGGAAACAACAAAAACAATAAGCACAAAGCAACACAGAATTTTGCCGAATAGGTTCGCCAGACAAAAATCCTAATTTGAAATTTTATTGCTCAATATTTTCTCTTCTAATAGTCTTTTTTCTCAGGTTTACAACTCCTTAAATAAACCCGAAAACAAATCTACACAAACTAGGAAACCTGAAAATAAAGGAAAAGGAATAAAAGTCCTAAACAAAATAGAAAAAATAAAATTATTAGGCATAATATTTAATTTCCTAAACCAAATAGTAAAAAATAAAAATAACTAGGAAAAATAATTTTCCTTAAAACCTCTTGCATCATTTCTTCAGCCAAGAAAAAGAAACTTCAGTTTTTACTAGTATAATGCTCCCTCGTCCCACTTCTATCTATTTAATATAGACAGGAATTCCAAATCCCTACTTCTAACAAAAGATTCATCATTTCTTTCCAAGAATACCCAAAATCAATAACTGTGACAGCTACAGAACAACAACAATACAATGAAAGATTAAGACGAGAGCAACAAAGACTGGCAACACCTTCAGCAATATAGAAGGTTGGATTATAAGTAAATGCAAGTAGAATTTACCTCTCTCATCTGTTTCTGATATTCCAGAATTTTCTCAGTAGATACTGCTCTCAGCATTCTAACTAAATATCCTGGCTTTAGAGAAGACTCAGTGTCCACAAAAATTGCAATCTTTCTGTAGTCTATGACATCTTCAAAAGGTAACTCAATGCTATCACTGACTATCAATGGAACACACAAACTAACAATCGAATCAAATAGTCGGCAAGCTGAAGGAGTATCACCAGCAGGATTCAAGCAGAACTTTGAAGTATGCATGCCACGCGTAGCTGTGCGTCGATTCTCCCTAGATTGTGTGCCATGCCTTATTACAACATCCTCTTCTTTCTCAAGCATTTGAAAAAGCAGATCACGAATTTTTCCACCCTGTAAACACAAAGCATTCAAAGAAAACATGAGATCATGAAAAATAGTGACCTAAATATCAGTAAAAGTGATATTTTTCTTTCAATAAAACATCTTCATATGCCATGCTATATATCACCTTTATCCATTCGGGGCAGTACTAAGGATGGTCACTTCAAACAAAACTATGTAATAGTATCTCTACTTAGCATGACAAGTAATTCTTAAGGGAACTGACCACTAGTGACATATAAGCACCTATTTCTGTCTATGGAACTACAATGCATTAATCTCACTACTGGTTTGGAGATCCTTAAAGCAACTACCCCTAGTGCTACATCATAATACACCCATAACAATGTTATCTTTCAATTTCTCAAAATCATAATTAACATTTCTCCAACAAGTTTCTATAATCTTTAAAAACAATCATCTTTCCTATACACTCAGGAATAACGAAAACGTTTTAACAATTCTCCACACCTATACCCTTCTCTCAACCAAACAAGGGCATAAACACGTCAATTCTCAAATTTATAACACGAATAATGCTAAGAACAATAGTTCTTAATGAAACTACCATCAATAATTTTATCTTTCAATTTCTCACACACAATAAATATTTTCTTTCAGCAACTTCACATAGACTTTAAGAAAATAAACTTACATCTTTCCGGTACCGATTGCCCATGAAAAACAAGAGCGTTTTCCTCTCCTCCACGCCAATATCGCCATTATAGACATTAATCCTATGCGAGTAAGGCACGATGACATCCTTAATCAAGGACCCTTGATCACTTCTAACCCGCCCGAAATCTGACAATAACAAAACCACATTCTTGACCCGGTCCAAGACCCGATAGAGTGCATTCGGATCCCCAGCAAAAACCACATGATCCCTCCCATTATTCCTCCTCCAATACTCCTGCTCCTCTAACCACTCCACCAGCTCTTCTTGCATCTTCTCATCACTATAAACCGGATCCGACCCGGGTACTGTTCCGGCCCGAGCTGGATTCACTATCAAACTGAGAGAAGAAAACACCGGAACATAAAACAAGTCAGCCTCCTCCGGGTCATTGACTTTCACCACAGGTGACCCAACCCGGTCCAAATCGGGTCGGGAAAGATCCAAATACATGTACCATTCACCCATGTGTTGGTGACCCGGGTAACTCACCTTAGACAAGTCAGAAGAGCCACGCGCCAACGCGTGATTCTCGATGATTCCAGTTGTGAACTTCTTGGGCAGATCATACATGAAAACTCTAACTTTCTTCTCATTTTCCGTCGCTTTCTCGGGAAATTCTAGGAGATTTTCTCGAGAAATTTGCTCGGCGAAGAGAGATGAAGTTGTGGCGGAGATACCGGTAGTGGCGGCGGCGGTGGATGAGCTGAGGAAGGTGTTGAAGAAAGCGTAGATGATGAGGATTGTGCATGCAGAGAAAATAAGGGTTTGTTTTAATAGAGAGGATTTTCGCGCCATTATGCGGGGAAGTTTGCTGGAATTTGGGGATTTAGGGGTTCTGATCTTTAATCTCTCACTCATAATTTTTGCTAGTGGTGGTGGAGGAGGGCTAGCTGAGTGCCGGAGCACGGTTATAATGTGCAGCTGATGCGTCAGAAGATGCCACGTCTTTTGATGCTTTTAAGTAACTTAACGTGATTTTGGGAAGGCGAATCAGGGTATCTAGTAGTAGTCTAATCGCTTTCTAAATTCTTGTTATCTTTTAAATCAAGAAAATGATATGAAGATTTGTCTTCATCAAGATGTCCAAAATAATCATTACTTTTTTTTAATGAATATGCTTTAGAATTATGATCAGTATTTTTCGATCTAATTTTCTTGTAATAATATCAAGTTAGATTTATCAAAATTATATTTATTCTAACATAAAATTATATATTTTTTATTTTTAAAATTTATTCTTAATTCCAACATATACCATAGGAAAAATATAAAAAAATAATAATTTAAAATTTAAAAATTTTAAAAAATATGATTAGATCACAATGTCAATCACTATTTAAATATGTATTTGATATTGTGATGTAGATTATTTTTTAAAAGTGATTATCACATTAAAATTTATTAAAATATTTTTTTATTTTTTGATATCATCACATTAAAACCATTAAAAAATACTTAAAAAACATTAATTTGATATTTTTTTCATACTAAATATATTTTTAAAACACATCATAAACAAATTAAAACAAAATATCAAATAACCTTTAAAATCGGTTCAATTATATGTTAACTTAAAGAGCTTGTGACTTATAGTTTAACCTAGATTAAATTTCAAATAAAATAAAAAATATATATCAATATAATTAATTATATGTTTGACAATGAGTTACCAAACATGTTCTAAATTTAAATGATTTTATTGAATTTTTAGTGATATATTTGAATCCACATCTAATTCTTTTTTAAAAAATAATGAAATAATATTATTTTTCAATACTATTAGAATCACGAGAGTTTTATTGACCCTGTGTTGAACTTGAGATGAAATTGAATTAAATATATTAGTTTATTTTTAATACAATGTATGGTAATAAATATTACTATAGTGGATAAATATTATCGAGGAATAATGATTAAAAAAGGTTTTAAATTTTAAAGGGAAAGGACCATGCATGGGGTCGATGATTGAAAGTGTTGATGGATATATTTCGAGTATTTTCTCGCATAAGATAATGATATCAGGAGAATTTAGTTACGTTGCTTAACGATTTGATAAAAGAAAATAGCATCGCTACATCAAGAGGTGTTCATGACGTTCTTGAAATAACATAAATCAAATCAGCTCTTGATTAGGGTTTTTTTTTTTTTTTTTTTTGCAATGCATAATAATGTGTCCAGCAAGTTTAATAATAATTTTATTTTTTCTCCATTCAAGAAAAGTATATGAACTGAAGTGCAAGATAAGGTTACAAAGTGACTTGTTCATCACATTTTCAGGTTTTTCCAGTAGAGAATCCTACTTGAGATATTAGTTAGGTAATTCATCAATTCAAATCATTATTCATTTCATTTGATGTAAGCCAAGAACTTGTAATAATAGTTTCTAAACCAACCCGAGGTAAGTCCGGCCGTTCGATAGGTTTATCAGAATAAATTTAGGTCAATTTAATTTTTTTATTTTATAAAAAATCATATTATTTTTCTATAAAAAAATCAAGAAATTTTGATCAGACTTTACGTTTTTTTTAAACCCGTCCCGGCTTAAATCTTGATGAAGGACAATCCATCATCATGAAATCTTGAAATTTGAACAATATAGAAATACTTAACCACCAATCTAATAATTTCCCTGTCTCCCTCACTTAGTGAACTGATATACCATTTAATTGCTTAATCATTAACAGGAAATGGTGAAAGGAACAACCTTGACAGTAAAATTCATGCTCAGAAATCCTGTATGGTTTAGATGAAGTGCTTGACGGGAAGAAGGCCTTTAAGCGATACTTGGAAGCCAAAAGAAAGTTGAATTGGCTTCTGAAATTCAACTTCTCTTCATTCCTTTGCACATAATTCACAAGGTCTATATAAATCGAGGGCTCATGATGCTAATCAGATGTCACAAGAATGTTTTGTTAAACTATTATCAGTATAGCATATCTGTGCTTTTTCGGGCGAAAATGCCAGCCCCATATGAAGAATGGATCATATCAACAAAAAGTGGAAATTGTAAAAATGCAAATAAAGTTACAGGGACAGAGGAACCTAGAGAAATAGGGACAACAATCCATGCCAATCGATGGTCAAGCACGATGCAAAAGGTTGCAGCAAATGCTACAAGCATGGCTGCTATAGAGCAAAAGAGTGTTGCAAGACCTACTACCAATCTTTTCGGCAGGGACTCTACGAAATCTTCTTCTGCGTAACGAGAAGTAAGTATGGAAAGGAACATTAATATAGAAGTGACTGAAGAGAATAGTGCAAATGCATCTGCCACGGCAAAGACTATGAAAGATGTAGACGCCAAAACAAGTGGAGTGCCCTTGCTGTTGTCATTGCCTCCTGGAACTGTGAAAATTGCAGCAAACATCACTGTAGTAATTAGTGTAGCAAGAAGCATGCATGATGAAGCAGTATTCTTCATCCATTTCTCTCCTTCTTTAACCAGCCCTCTATGTTCTTCGGTAAATAACATTCGAGGTGTTCTACCATTCTTGTCTCTCATCTCCTTTAATGAAGGCTGCACATTCTTCTCAACTTCCTAAAGATATTGCATAGAAAACCAAAGGAAGAAATAAATAATCCTGTAGCTTCAAAATAGAAGTATGACAAAGTTGTGGGTTCAGTAAGAACCTTGAACCACAATAATTCTCTCTGCATCTGAAGGGCTGCACCGGAAATAACATTAAGTTTATCCCGGGGTGCAATCATTCCAGCCAAATGCAATATGTTGGCATTGTTAATATCTTTATAAGCAGTAATCATGTCCTTGTGTGCTCCAATATCATTAATGAGGCTAAAGATCTTTTCCTGGCGATGCGCTACGGCGATGTGAAAAATGCTTCTACTTTGCTCATTAACTTTCCATATTAAATCAGGATAAGAGCGTATAAGTGCAGTTATAAACTCAACAATTCCAAACTCTGCCGCAACGAAGAGTGGCTGTGAAGGGCTTGCAAGCAACTCTGCAATTTGGCAGTCATCCAATAACAGAACTTGTTCCCACGACAGCTTAACCAGCTCAAGAACTTGTGTGTGCATCAACTTCTTGTCATAAACTGCCTTGATTCCTGGGACTATAAAAGAAAATAACTCAGAAAATGAACTTATTAATGTGAACTCAATGAACTCATTACTATATATTTCAGCATACCATTCATTTGTATTGCACGGAAAAGTTGTCCCACCAAGCTGAGAGATTCTGTCATGATTCAAGAACCCAAATTGCTAAGTAATTCCAAGTCAAATTTCAGTACTATGAAAGTATTAGTTTTATCATTAATGTGACTGACAAAATCTCTACCAATATAAACTGATAAGATTGAGACTCGAAAAGTTTCTCTTATAAACAGACAAGATTAAGATCCATATGCCTGTATGTTGATGAAAGCTTTTGACTAAAATGCATTGGAAAAGTGATCATGAGTTTAATCAACAAACCTTGATTACTCAAGTGCCTATGGATTTGGAAGATGCTAGATGGGCAGCTACATTTGGTAGGTACTTCCACAAAGATCCCTAAGAAGTATTTAAACTGCAACAGTTAATCATCACAGACCAGAAAATAACAACAATTGAAGTCTGAAGATTCAAGATATAAGAAATATATGTGGGTTATTACAAACCAGTGGAAAGAATCCCTTCATGATTTGATGTTAATTTAAGGGGGCAACAGAAAATACTCACATGGATAAATAAATCTATGCCAGAATCCAAGCCCACTTTTGCTGGCAAATGCTGATGACTTTCGAGCTAAAACATGAAGTGCTGTCTCCCCATTTAGATCTCGCTGAATTGCTAATTCTGGTTGGTGTTGAATGATGCTCAAGGCTACATCTATGAATACAAAAAAAGGTTTAGTTAGGCCAGGCCCTGATCAATATGCTATTCATTGAGTAACAGGAGCTATTTCTTACCAAACAAATCGGTGCTGATGGTAGCAATAAGCAGACCGATGTAGTCGTCTCGCGTTAAATATTCGTCTGAAGTGACAGAGTAGAGATACCAGACCATGTCTTTGTGTCCGAATAACGCAGCTATATAAAGAGGCGTCACTCCTCTGTTGTTCCTCATCATTGGCAAGTTTCTATTCTTGCTCACCATCATTTCTGCTATTTTGGTGACTCCTGAGGCAGCTGCATAACATAGAGCAGTATTATTGTACTTGTTCCGTAAAGTTAAATCGGTTCCCGTCATCGACTTGACCACCTCCTCAACAAACTTGGTATGTTTAGCCCCTGCTGCGATATGGAGAACCGTATCCATCTCCTTGGTGATCCTAACATTTATAGCACCTGGATGGGATTTAAAGAACTCATCAGCCTTTTCCCAGTCACCCTTCATTGCAGCTTGGTATAAAGGTGCGTATAACGTAAGCCCAGTGGTGCTTCTATTTCCTGTCATGAAATAAATCAATCATTAATTCTCATATGTTTACCTCAACTCCTCAGGATGCATAAGACAAAAACTGGCAACAAATTATACAATCTATGCTTACTGTCTACTGACCTTTCACAAGACCATGTGAAATCGTCGGAGGAGCTGGGAGAGGTGCAGCTGCAGATTTGCTATAAAGGTCGATGCTAGCAGGTGCCGAAACAGATTGTTGCCTGGTTAAGTCAATTGTCACAGTCCGCTCCGAGTAAAGAGTTGCAGGTGCTGAATTGGGGAATGTGTTGAAAAGTGATTGCATCCGCTGAAGAGACCCAATTGCATTTTCTTTTTGAAGCTGAGCGGCAGCCGGTGATGGAACAGAACTCTCATGATCAGTTATGTCAATTGAAACAGAATGTTGTGAGTTCAGGGATGCAACTGCAGGGGCTGCTGAACCGGGAAGAACCTTAAGCAACTCCTGCTTTTCCTCGACAAGATGCTTATCAACTGCAGTTTCTGGAAGAGAAGGCATGAACCGAGGGACTTGATGTGAATACGAAGAAGTTGTTGTATAGCCTCTCCCAGATGTTGAAGTACTAATTTCCATACTCGGACCAGAAAACCTTTCTGGGAAGCATGAAGAGATTGAAGGAGATCTTTCCAACTTGATTCGACTCATAATTTCTCACAAATCTTCAAATTGCAAAATGTGCAAGAGAAGTACGCCACAACAAACAATCGATGCACGTATATATATATATATATATATATATATCATCATCATCACAAAGATTCAAGTGTGAAAGCACATCAACAAACAAACAAACAAAACAAAGCAAGTAAAGAAAAGTAAACACAGTACACATAGGATAGGCAAATGCAAGTAATAATTCCAAAAAGGGAAGCTTCTTTACTCTGCAAGAAGGACCCCCATATCCCCATCTGCCTTTTGAAATTGTGGTTTCGACAGGTATTGCAGACTTTCCTGGAATCATACTATTGACCTTCAAAGTTGCCCCACATGGAGAAAATCTTCCATTGATGTGGCCCAGCAGTGCCAAGTAGTTTCTGACAACATAATTTGAAATTATCTTATCACTTCTAGAATTCTGATAAGTCTACTACAAATTGACCAATCTTACTTGATGGTAAATGTCAATAGCATTCACACGGAAAAAATTCAAACCATGCTCACAGATCATCTCATGTCTGATGTCCTATGGTGTCTAAACGGTATGGATAAGCACAACAGATACAAATACTGAAACGATTTCAGAGATCAAAATTCCATGTGGGGCACCTGGTACTGATCAATTCCGCCTTAAATTTCCTACCTCGTGCCAGACTTTGTAGCTCACATCATTGACTTAGATCATCCATTAAACAATTTCAGTCTCTAAATAATCAAGCCAGTGTTGTCAAATAGCCAACCCGATTCATTCGATAGCTTCACTGGCACGCATACAAAAAATCATATAGCTAGATAGAGCAAAATTTCCAGCGTTCATCTGGTCAACTTGTTAAATAATCCAATAAAACCAAAATCTACATGATACATGCAAGATAATAAAAAAATTATTTTGTTGACATTTTAATAGTGAAATTAATTAAATTAAATTAAATTAAAAACCAACTAAAACTGATGGGAGAATCACTATGATCCTCTCCTATCTATTATAGATTTCACATTTCATTATACAAGTTAATAAATATACCGTAGTTTTATAAACTAATAAAGGGGTGTTTGAGATTAAGATATAGGATATTTTTTAAAATAATTTATTTTTAAAAAATACATTAAAATAAAAAAAATTAGATTTTTCTTATTTTTAACAATAGCATATAAAAAAAACTAAAAAAACACTAAAACAGAAGTTATGCCAAATACATTTAAAGTGTTTGAGAATGTAATAATTATTTTTTTAAAGTGTTTTTCATAGAAAAATATATTAAAATAATATTTTTTTTATTTTTAAAAAATTATCAACACATTAAAATATCTAAAAATATAAAATAAATAAATTTTTAAAAACAACATTCCACTTCTAATTATCCCTCGTGTCTCTCTATTATTCGAAAGTGGATGATGCCGACGGGGTCCTACCCGATTTTTCTTTTATATAAAAAGGAAAAAAATTGTATTGTAGTTTGAAAAAAGAAAAGACTTGTGAAAGTCAATAATAACGTAGACTTCATTTAGTAAGTCAATGCAAAAAGAGACAGACATCGGCAAGGGAAGTAGCGAGGAGAAATTTCTTGGTAAAAATGGAATGAAATTGACAGCTGAAAGGGTTCTTCTCCCTGATCCCATCTTGTATGACCTTTTGAGGAGGCAAAAACGCGTCCTCTTTGTGGAAGGAAATCAAGTGAGGATATATGAGAGAAGAAACAACGAGGAAAGTCGAGCACAGGAAAACGAAGAGCCCACGGCCTCAGTATGGCGGGTGTTTCACATGAGGAAAACCCTAATCTAGTCCTCGATATATGTCAAAAGTTTCAGTTTGGTTCCTACTAGATTAAAAAATTCAATTTCATCCTAAACCTATCCTTTGCTGGACTAAATCATACAGAAATCATCACCGAAATCCCAAAATTTCCCAATATCTAAATTTGTTTGTGCACATAAAGTGTCCGACAATGATTTGTTTAAGGCTGATTTTTCAGTAATTTGGGTAGATTTAGAACTAGCGTTAATTCACATTAACAAATAACAATGGTGTGATGAAAGGGTCATATTGTAAAGTAGATGATAGATATGGAATGAAATTTAAATTATTTTTGTCCATGCACCGAGAAAACCATGGTTTTGGATCTGCTTTGGCTTGGCAGGTTCACTCGCTAACTCACTGGCGTGAGTTTCATCTGAGACCGTACATTAAGTTGAATCGGCAATAATTTTTTTAATTTTTAAATCCATATCATTTTTGTGTTTTTTTAATTATCCAAAACAATATTATTTAAAAAAAAAACAAAAAACAAAACCAAAATCTATGGAATTATATGTTAACCTACTTGGGTGTGTTTTAGAATGTAATTACGGTTGTTTTTCAAAATATTTTTTATTCGGAAATGCATCTAATATTATGTTTTTATTTTTTTAAAATTATTTTTGATATCAGCGCATCAAAATAATTTGAAAACACAAAAAAAAATAATTTAAAGTACATTAAAAAATTAAAAAAAAATCAAATTTATTTAAAAACATTTTTAAAATAAAAAATAAACAGAAAATTAACCTATAAGCCGAACCACGGAGAAAATGTCCTGACAAGGGATTATAAAATGATGTTTTCTCTTCATTAGAGTTCAGGGGTTCGTGGACAGGCTGAGCAGGGTTTGGACCTTAATTAACGCTTCTAAGACTCTAAATTCTAATGAAGTCCAATCCTAAGCCTGTTTTTGAAGACTGGCCTTCATTCTTGAAACTCGTTGGACTGAGCATAAGACTTCTTTATAAACCAAGTTCTTACAATCTTGTCTGGCCCAACTCTATCCAATTCAATCTTTTTTACCCTTATGATACTTGGATTGAGAATCCATGTTTTGCACATCTGAAATGAAATATAACCACACTTTATATATATATACTAGCTTTGATACCCGCGCGAGACCGCGGGTCATTTTTTTTTGCATAAAAAATATTAAAAAACAATAAAAATTTAAAAATCTTGGGTTTTTCTGCAAAGTTATACCCAA
>Ga0307518_10002677_pt1 | contig 12941 bp, 13 predicted proteins | sample 25_EM_MG_FD_203889 | JGI IMG/M metagenome (GOLD analysis project Ga0307518, IMG submission 203889) | Populus trichocarpa ectomycorrhiza microbial communities from riparian zone in the Pacific Northwest, United States - 25_EM | ecosystem: Host-associated > Plants > Roots > Unclassified | place...
CTTTCTATAACACTATATTAAACTGTTTGATTTGCCACAAATATAAAAGCTAATGTTACTATCTATAGTACTAGACCTCCTTGGCCTGAGCCTCCAAGGCACTGTAGTCAATATTGTCCTCATCATCTTCCAAACAAAGTGATAAAATCTGGTGTCCAGATTGATCACTGCCATGACTGGTCAGCTAACTGTAAAGTCAATCATAATGCCTAACGCACCAAATATCCTGATAAAGCTCTTTTTTTCATATTTGTAAACCAAGTAGGACAGTTCTTATCCAGTTGCTGCAACTTCCCAAGATAGCACTGATAGCGAGGTTGGAATTCGGCTGCAGAAACATTGTTGGGTCGGCTTCCTTTAACTCCTGTAATATATGCCCTCAGTGCACATTCAATCTAATAAATCTTTGTCAATGCCTTGTTCAAAAGAAAAAAAACAAAGGGAAAATACCACAGTAGCTACCAGGGCCAAAAGACCATTTGGCATCTCCTTGAAAATAGTAAAGTATTTGACACCTTCCCCCTTGGAGCCGTACCACTGATTAACTATGAGGTCCTTGATGATGGGATGGCGAAAGGGTTTTTGCTTGTTGTATGTACGAGCCTGGATAAATTATTTATGTTGTTAAAAACAGGAAATCAAGAAACTGCAGGACTTACCTTGATGTCCAGATCTGCATCAAGAAAGGCTCCTGTCTTGATGAGCCATTCAACAACTGCAGCAACGTCTTGAGGCTTCATTGTTCCAGGAATGTCATAACTGGCGGAGATTCTCTGATGGGCCTTGGTCACTAACTCTCCTCGAATCTGAGATGCAGCTCCCCAAACCTACAGCCACTTCAGTACCAGATCAGAGAGTAAAGAAATACCTACATAATTTACTGCTCTTTCTTTCAAGCTGGTATCCTGACCTATTCTTGTCAATTCCTCTTCTAAATCAGTGATACCTTTCACTCCTTCTTGTAGGCTTGCCCAGCTTTGTTGCATCTTCTTGGACAAGTTGGGAAACCCATCCGCTGTAGCAATGTGAAGGCGAAATGCAGTGTGACCACGGTTGAGTACCTGAACTGTAAATGGGGAACAGCCTTCCAAGATGCCTTTGTAAGAGCTTGGTGCAGTCCGGCTTACAGACCTCCTGGAGCTAGGTATGGAAGTTGACATGACTGATACCACTCTGGAACTGCTAGGCTTTGAACCAGTATCATCCAACACCATCTGTAAATATGAGATTAGCAAGTACTTGAGTGAACAAAATGTCCTACCTTGGTCATTTCCATCAGATCAGTGGGGTTCCCTCTCCTCTGGTGTATGACATTATAGGTCAGTTTAATCACTACTGGTTGTTGGTAAAGCTTACCGTCATCTTCATGGTACTCTTTCCTACTTTCACTCTCACTAATATCCTCATCTTTGTCGTTGTCTTCTAACCTCTTCCTGAACTCCTCCTCTGGGTCTAGAAATGGTTTCTTTGCTGGCAGACCTGTGGATACAGCACCTGAGTCATCTTCCTCATCAAATTCATCCTGCTCGGCAGTGTTCTCCTGATCCATCATTTCTCAGGTGCGTTTTCTGGTTTCTGAATGATAAACTTGTGGATCAAATAGGCCTTATGCTAAAAGAAAGGACTCACCCTGCCAGTGAACTTCCTGGGGTGTGTTCTTTGAAGCCTTTTCTCTGCTTCGAAGCTTCTGGGTGAGAGCAGCCAGCTGGGCCCTCATCTCATCCTCGGAGGCTGAGGCGACTTCGCAAGCTTGAGAAATCTTCATTTTGCTCTTTTTCTGGTGGGTGAGACACTCAGCAGCCCTTTCAGTTGGGTGTGGGATGCGAGAAGATTTTCAGAGGGGACCCATGAAAGTAAAGGTAAAGAGCCAAAGTTGAAGTCAAGACCGTAACGTGAGGGGTTGTGAACCAGATTCCAGGTTAGAGAAAAACGTAATTTATTACCAAATATTTACTATTAAGCGTAGGTTTGCAAAGTTAAATTATCGGCCCACCAATTCCGATCCCCGACCCAACGGGCCATTTCTTTGTCTGTGTGCAGTACCAGTGATGCCTGCTTGCCAACATAATCTAGATTGAAATGAGTGATCTTCCCAGAAGGAAAGACGATGTCACTGCCTGATGGCAACTCCACCACCAAGCCTGGCTCCCACAAAACCAGTTCCCCCCCTGTGAAGGTCCCAACCAGGATGACTTTGCACAAAATAAGGTCCTTTGAATCTCGATGTCCCCACGTTGCCATGTTAACATTGACTGTGATGCAACAAAAGGGGTAAGAAGGGATTATAGGATGGTTGGGGAGAAGGCTGGTGATTTTTTCTAGCACAGTGTATTCTTTGGGTAACGAGAGAGCTAGCTTTGTAACACGTCAACTAGGATAATCATGATTCAAGTTTAACCTTACCATATGAGAAGAAAAATCCAGTGGATCTTTCAAAGCTATCTGAATATTGTCATAGAGCCTTTGATGTATTCACATATCTGTTGACATATAGGGAATTAATTGTGCGTGATTCATTTGAGTGACATCCTCCCTCTCCAACAGCCTTGGTTGAATTGTTTTGGGTGCCTTGTCACCCTAAGTAATACCAGGGCTGGATCAGCTTTTGATTAAAGGTGAAGTGATGAACTTACTCGCGTAACATGTCTGTTATAATAAGCTAGGTGGATAGCTTCATACCCGACCTCACCCTCATTGGCACTGTCTTTTGGCATGAAAATGTTGTGCTCGAAGCACAACTTAAGTTGATCCGATAGCATTTCCTGCAAGTCTGCCGGCATGCTGTGTGAGATACTTGCCAGCAGAGAGCCATCTGTACCCCGCATCTCCAATGTTGTGCTGGTTATAGGTCTTGAACCTTGTGTCAGATGTCACTTAAAAAAACTCACTTCTGTAGCAATGATGCAGGAATGCGAAGGAATGAATTTGTTGACCTTCTGACCCCCTCAAGATAGTGAACCGCCAACTATGTGGAAGTCCTTAGTAGCGGGTGGTAACACTGTAATCTAGCACTTACTCTGTCCTGCAAGTCTTTCACACTGCTAACTTCAACAGCTGTGGCTGCCTTTGATCGCTGGAATTCTGTCCAGGCCTTGCATTGACTGTGATTCATGTTGCCGTTGAACAATGTTGGATCCTTGCAGTTATCTGGATGCTGTGGATCATACCCTGTATGGATAACAATGTGGTGGTGCCCTATGGGTGGTATGGCCCAATCTTGTGTGTCGCCAGGAGGATTGCTAATGCTGTTCTCAGAATGATCTTCAGGAGGCAAGAGATGTTGCTCTATAAGGAGCAAAATTGGTGTAAGTAAAGGGATATGAGTTGTATCTGAATTCCAGATGTTCGTCACATGGCTCACAAGCTGGAAATTACTGGGAACAGAAATCAGCAAAGGTTTGGAAATAAAAAATGGCCTTACCCACTTTAAGATTAGTGAGTTGAAGAAACTGTTGACGAACAGAGATGTTAGGGCAAGTGTACGACTTGCGCCCATGTTCCACCACGCAGCCACTGGGAGGTTCTTCGTCCTTTCGTTGAATCTCCCAGGTGTGTATTAGACACAAAGTATTATACATAGTAACTAATACAACGTCCTTTCGTTGAATCTCCCAGCGTCCGCCTCCAGCTAGACTGCGTCTGCTGTGAGGTTATGAGCCCCGCCAGCGACCTTGTTACCATGTCGAGTTCAACATTGATGGACTCGTTCCAATTTGCCAAACTTTCTGGTGCAAACTACACAGAATGGGCTACAAACATGAAGTCTACCCTACAGTCTAAATATCTTTGGCTGATCATGGACAGATGAGAAGCTTGCCCATCTGAGCCACCCGAAACACAACCCATCACGATGACAGCAATGGAATGGAGAGTGATGAAAAAGGAATATCTCGACTGGCACCTATGAGATGAGGCGGTGCAGGGTTTTATGAAGGGTGCCACAGAACCGTCACAATGGCCGCATGTCAGCGAATGCAACACTGCAAAGGGGATGTGGGATACATGGAAGAAAATTCACGTCAACAACCAACAGAACATAAACGTCCACTACTCCTTTGAGGAACTGTATACAAAGAAGTATGTCGACGGAACACCAATTGCTGACCATATAGCCAAGATGCTTGATATTTGGAATCGCATCATTGCAGCCGGTGAAGAACTTCCAGATATCCATGTCGCTTGTGCACTCGTTCTATCACTTCCCAAGACCCAGACATGGGAACTCATAAAGATTCAATTATTTGGGCTAGATAAGCTCACCTCCGAGATCATTAGTACGAAACTACAGGCTGAAGCCAATTGTCACACACGGGAAAAATCAAGCACAGAGACTGCACTGCATATGAACAGTGGCAAAAAGTTGAAGAAGGGAAAGGGGAAGTCCAACGAGTCGAGCAAGGGACCCCAACCTGACGATGTCTGCCAGTACTGCAAAGGCACTGGCCACTGGGCCAATAAGTGCCCACACTGTGAGGAGGATGAGAAAACCAAGCGAGGAGGTGGAGAGAGCTCAAATCTTGCCGTCGGGAACCTTTGGAATTTAGGTACTCGAGAAGTCGGGCAGGTATACATGGCGTTGAGAGGGATTTCCTCCACCACCACCGACATTCTACTTGATTGCGGCGCATCTGTGCACATGTTCTGCGATCAAGGCCACTTCCGCTCGTACACTGGCAATGAGGGAAACGAGACCATTTCTGTTAGGGATGCACGAGACATGCCTATTGCCAGTACAGGGTCAGTTGAAATGCGGTGTCGACTGCCTGACGGGATAAGGACCGTCGTCCTGCATGGTGTGCTGCATGTGCCAAAGCTCGCAGCCAATTTGGTCAGCTTGGGGACCTTACAGCGAGCCGGAGCGAAGCACCACAGCCACGAAGAAGGAATAATTGTTACCCTTGGTGCAGATGAACTATTTCGCGTGTCATTTCTCACTTCCACTGCAACACTATATTATATAAACCTAGTGCAACGTGAGGCAGCCTTCGCCATCGTCGCCAGTGGGAGCATGCGGGTTTGGCATTGACACCTAGGCCACCTGCATCTGGATGCTATTAGAGCTATGGCACGGAAGAAATTAGTCAGCGGACTCGACATCACATCATCCAAGGAATACGACCACATTTGCGAGGGTTGCGTCCTCGGCAAATCACATCGTCTACCGTTTCCTAAGACCAGCAGCACCGTCTACTCGAAAATGGAACTAGTCATTATGGATATCACAGGTCCGATGTCAGTCAAGACATGGACAGGGCGTGCCTATGCCATGGTGGTTATTGAAGCTAGTTGCCGCTTCGGAGTAGGACGGATCCTTGCGAAAAAGGAGGAAGTTGCCAGCACCTTGAAGGATGTAGTCACGATGCTAGAAAGGCAGTCAGGTCTAAAATTGAAGAAAATGTGTTCGGACAATGGGACTGAGTTCGTCAACTCAATAGTAGAATCTTTCTGTGAACAAAATGGTATCATACATGAGACAACAGTACCCTATGCTCCAGAACAGAACGGGATTGCCGAACGAAGCATCAAGACCTATTTCGAGATGGTGAGATGCATGCTGCACTCGGCCAAGATGGACCTACGGTATTGGGGAGAAGCATTTATGTATGTGGTGCACATTCGCAACCTCTCGCCCACGTCTGCACTATGAGATACTGTCCCAATCCATGCTTGGAGTGGCCACAAACCCGATATATCCCACCTCCGCATTTTCGGCTCAACTGCCTATGCCAATATACCTAAGAAGGTTCGAGGAGGCAAACTAGAAGCCACATCCATTAAATGCCGCCTACTGGGCTGGTGGGCAGATGAAACAAAGGGGTACAGGCTAGAAGAAGCCGAAACAGGTAAATTAATTACCGCGCGGGATGTCCGATTTGTGGAGGACACAAAACCAGACGATCTCACGGTGATTGGAAATGAACCACAATGCCTGACAGATGAACTAGTCGACCTATCAGAGGAAAGTGACAGTGGGAGACGCCAACTGGTGGCGAAAGAACAGAGTTCTTCACCCGCCCTATCTGAGCTGTCATCACTCACTCCCACAGAATCCTCTGACTTCGAGTCTGAAGGGCGCTTTGAACCTGGAAAAAATGAACCTGTATCTACCCCCATTGCATCCGTGCCTGAGCCACAGCAGGCTCCTCAGCCTCGAGCATCAAAGTGGGCAGACTTGCCCCCACACGAACCATCTACCCATATAAGATGACCCCCTGAACACTACGGGGATCACACAACTGCAGAAGAGACAGATGCTGCAGCAAACGAAACCATTGGCACTGCATTTGTCACATATGCTGGAGAACCACGCACCATCCACGAAGTGCTCCAGTCACCCAACTCGAAGCAGTGGGAGAAGGCTATACAGATGGAGTATGAGCAGTTAAAATGAACCAGCACGTTTCAATGGGTGAAAAACATACCAAATGGGCGAAAGGCAGTTCGCAGCAAAATCGTCTTGAAAGAGAAACATGACGGTGATGGAAACATCGTAAAGCTGAAAGCTAGGATCGTTGCTAAGGGCTTTGATCAGGTGCCTGGACAAGATTACGAACTCACCTTTGCGTCCGTGGCCAAATTCATGACCCTCCACACACTCCTCTCGATTGTGGCCCACAAGGACTGGGAACTCCACCAAGTGGATGTAGTGGGAGCCTACCTGCAAGGGGACCTTGATGAAGAGATCTACATGGAGGTGCCAGAAGGGGTGAAAGAAAAGGGCAAAGAGGGCTGGTATTGGAAGTTGACAAAGGCACTATATGGGCTGAAACAAGCAGGACGTCAGTGGAAAAAGAAACTTGACGAAATAATGAGAAAACTCGACCTCGAGAAAAGCCAAGTGGACGACTGCCTGTACATCTGTCACAAAGACGGAGTCGTCACTCTACTGATCCTGGCATATGTTGATGACATGGCCGTCGCGGGAAAGAACCTAGAGCACGTCCAAAAGTTTAAGAAGGATGTGGCGAAACATGTGGAAATTACTGACCTAGGGGAACTCCATTATATCCTTGGAATCCAGGTCAAACGCGACCACACAGCATGCACTATTTCCCTCAATCAAACCACATATATCTGCGATGTTCTCGAATGCTTCAGAATGGAAAATTTGAACCCTGTGTCAACGCCACTTAATACAAAGGAACGCCTGTCAGCCGCACAAAGCCCACAAACGAAAGAAGAAAGCAAAGCTTACCTAGAGTACGTGAGAGGACTTGTGTACATACAAATCGTCGGATCTGTCATCTATGTCACAGACACACCCTGATGTCCTGCATGCAGTCGGAGTCCTGTTGCAATTCAGCACAAATCCTGGAAAGGCTCACCTAGAGTCACTCAAGCGCGTCCTAAGGTACCTGAAAGCGACGGCACACTTCTCATTGACTCTTGGACGACAAGGCACCAACAGAATTGATTTAGTCGGATGGACAGATTCGTACTGGGCACAGGACCCAGACACGAGATGATCAATCAGTGGCTTTGTATTTGACGTCGCAGGGAGCAAGGTAGCTTGGTCATCCAAGAAGCAACCTACCGTTGCACTGTCCACAGTCGAATCCGAATACATGGCCGCATCGAACACAACGAAGGAAGCCATATGGCTTTGAGTTTTACTAGGAGAAATGGGATTCAAACAGATATTAGCAACCACGATCCATGTCAACAATCAAGGATGTATCGCACTCGCACACAACCCAGTCAATCACTCACGCGCGAAGCATATTGACATTCGACATCATTTTATTTGTGAACACGTTGCTAGCAAGGAAGTTAACCTACGCTATGTGTCGACCAAAGACATGCTAGCTGATATGTTTACCAAACAACTTCCGTGCAAAGCATTCGAACAGTTCTGTGACACACTCGGAGTGGGGGAACATTGAGCACTCGTCGAGTGGGAGTGATGAACAGAGATGTTAGGGTGAGTGTACGACTTGTGCCCGTGTAGTTACTTTCCTTTTTCGGTAGCGCACATGTTCCACCGCGCAGCCACCGGGAGGTTCTTCGTCCTTTCATTGAATCTCCCAGGTGCATATTAGACACAAAGTATTATACGTAGTAACTAATACAACATCCTTTCGTTGAATCTCCCAGCATCCGCCTCCAGCTAGACTGAGTCTGCTGTGAACTGTCAGACGCCTCCAAATCCCAGCAATCCACATCAGTGGGTAATCCATACTGTTTGAGGTACTCTGAAGTAAAGACCAAGTGCATGCTGAGGGGGATGAGGTCCCTTAACTGCAATACGGTTGGTATAAGTCTCGTGACCATTCGGCCCAGTTCGGTCACTGAATAGTCTTGTCAGTGCCTGCCTCAACTAGATGCAGCAATATACTTACCTGGATCAGGTTCCCTGAGAGTGTTTGCCAGCTCGGTGATCGTCTTGTCTTCAGCTAGGTGAAAGTGTACCCGAGTCCCCAGTCCTGCAATCAACAAGAGAAGGTAAACTGTGCCCCCTCCTGCAAGTGCAGCATACTTGCAACCATCTGCATGCCACTCCAAAAAGGTATGCCTACCCGGGATCCTGGTTTCCGATTTGAGCGGTTCTATTTCTTGGTTGTAAACATCCATGACAGTAGGGTGGTTGTTTTTGAGACGTAGGCTGGTAGAGTAGTGATGCTTGATGTGAGTAACACTGCCAAAGTATGATAACTTGTCCATGTACTTTTGGCATACAGCAACCAACTGAATTTGGCTAACCATTATGAAGAAGTTCATTGAGACGTTCTTGCTGTTGAGACTTCCACATTGAGCCAATAGTGAAGCCAGGGAGTAGGACCGGTGCTGGGTGCGAGCAGCAAGTGAGGTGCGAAGGTCTTGAGCCCAGCGGAAAGGCTTGTATAGATCTGAATGTCGGTTTGCTGCAGAAAGCATTGCCACAAGAGAATAAACACTACTAAGGCCTTGGATATGAGCTTTTCCACGTTGTCGCCAGCAGCTCACTTTGTCAGTTGTGGTTCGCGATGAGTCTTGACACCTTCCATCCACCATGCTGACAAGTCTTTGGAGTGCTGCAATCTGAAGTCAGCTCCTATCATTGGACCAGATGCAGAAAAACTTACATTGTCGAAGCTTCGGGAACGTTTACATTAGCTTCTGGTACAGGAGAGGAAAGCGATGTTTCTGCAAAGTGTTTGAGGTGAGTTAGAGCCAAAGGTGAGTCATCATCCTGGAGGACGTGCAGAAAAGCTCCAAGCTCCCATTGGGTGAAGCAATACACAGCCATTTGGGTCAGGGGTTAACAGGGTTATACTCAAATGCTCACCTTCCAAACGCCCACCAATCCGATGATGGTCCCGTGACAAATCCTTGGTATGTCTGTGTGGGAATTCACTGCAGTATACTGCAGTGAATTCCCACACAGACATACTGACATGTCATCCACCTTGCTGCAATTGATTGGCACTGATCCTCACCCTCTGACCATGACCAGCACCCATTAGAACCTCTGCAAGAGCACTACAACTCACCTTGTTATGTGGAGAAGCTGCAGCAAGTAGACTTATACAATGCGCTGTAGAGACTGTCCTGTCTCTAGGTGTGTAGAGTTGCTGGTAGTAGTACTGACACTGGACTCTTACCTTAGCTTATGTAGGCTTGTAATAGCTTACTAAGCAATCTCCCTCTTTCCTCTGTATATGTTTGAGCTCAGTCCTGGAGTGACTGAACACCTCTACTCTCCCTAGTTCTCCTACTCTCCCCAGTCCTTGGGAGCCTTGCCTGACCTCCAGAAGCTCCTGGGTCGAATGCACCTCATCTGAGGGAGCAGCCACCCAAACACTTTGTTGTCTTTTCAGCGCTCAGTATCGAGGGTGTGAGAACTTGCTAAACTTTCCAAGGTCACGACTTGTTTACCCATTGTTTACAGCAATTGTGCCGTGAAGATACTCTGGGTATAGGTCCTCTGGCTGTGCATTGGCCATTTTCTTATTTTGATTCTTTCAATTGATTGTAAATTTTGGTATGCAGCTTGGCAGTCATCACATTCGCCCAAAGGACTTCTACTTTCGCGTGAATTGGGAGCGTCTCGTGAAGCAGGAGGTTTTCTTGAAGCAGGCAGACCTGGGTGAAACATATCTTGATACACTATTCAACTCTGCTACTCTCACTCAATTCTGGCCCAGGGCATCCATACAGCTTGGCACCCAGCACAAGGACAACACAACATTTTGGAACGGCCTCTTGGCCACGTTGACAGAGCTTGGATATTGGCAAACAACATCTGCTTCTTCAAAGTCCCAAACAACTGCTTCCTCTACATCTACCGACTCTTCCAGTATTCCCCCTGTGTGCCATGGATCCTGGACAAACTGCCCTGATCTCAGGAAGACCAGTACTGAGGAAGTGTTTGCACATTTTCTCAATACGATCGCACTCACTGTTGAGAAATGCACTCATTCCCCAATCTCACAAAGCTGGACTGTGAAGTATAGCACATCATGTGTGTTTGGACACAACGCTCGACACAAACCCAATCTGGTACTTCTTGATGGCCGTCCAACTTCAAAGGATAAATTGATATCAGGCAATTGGAGGATCACCAGGGCTGTTGCAGAGTTGAAGTCCAGCTCCAAGAACACCTCCTGGAAGGAAATCGGAGAACCATTGCTGTCCTGATGCTTTCTATGGCACTGCAGGTATTGATGTGATGACTTCATGTAGTGTTCATGATGTTCATGGTTTAAAGTAATATCTGGTGCATGTAAGCTTGCCTGTACATCTGACCTTGCAAACAAACTCCCTCAGTGCTTGTCATAGTATTCTTATGGATTTTCATAATGGCTAAAGGTCTATACCCTATTACCACTATAAGGGTTGCAATTGAATCTGCTGTGCTTTTCAAAAACAAACACAGTGCACTACCTACACATGTCCAACTCCATTCTCACACTTTGTCAAGATGGGAAGCCACATGCATACACAAGGAAGAAGCTGATGACTAGCAGAACATCTCAGTGTTGCAGGACAATGACTAACATTGAAACAAACACAAAGTACAAGTAGCAAACACATGAACATTGACTGCCAACTTCAGAAGCAACAATGGAATAATAGTAGTGTTGTCAAGGCTCAAAGCATTCTTGCCACTTGGACCCATATGCCATTTGACTGAGGTCCAGCTCTATACCTCCCCTTGGCATAACTAACCTGGTAAATGGGCTATAGAATGGATGTCTGTTGCCAGCAGGCACCCACAGAAGCAACTGGCCATGTGGACCTCTAATCCATCCATCTTCATGAAGTCTAACACATTGGTGGAAGGCCTGTGTATCATGGAAACACAGCTTCTCACTGCCATGCAATGCATGAGCTGGAAAAAAAGAGAACCTAATTGGATGGCATGAGATGGGATTCTGTGTATCACTCTGGAAAGTAGCATGCATATCATGCACTGTATTATATGGAAATGAGTACTTGTAACAATATAGTAGCTGAAGAGTAGTATGCTCACCATTGTGTGAAGAAGAAATGTAGCATTCATTTGATGGAAGGGACACTTGAACATCATTGATGATTCTGACCTCTTTGTTAGCATCCCAGACTTTCACAGTCTTTTCACCTGAGCCTGACACAATCCTTGTTCCATCAGGGTAAAATGCAACTGATATGACCCCCTCAGCATGGCCTTGAAGTGGACTGCCACCAATCCACACACCCCTGTCAGCATCCCATACTCTCACAGTGTTGTCATGTGAGCCTGACACAATCCTTGTGCCATCAGGGGAGAATCCAACTAATGTGACCCAGTGAGTGTGGCCTTGAAGTGGACTGCCAATTTGCACACCCCTGTCAGCATCCCAGACTCTCACAGTCTTGTCATGTGAGCCTGACACAATCCTTGTGCCATCAGGGGAGAATCCAACTGATGTGACCCAGTGAGTGTGGCCTTGAAGTGGACTGCCAATCTGCACACCCCTGTCAGCATCCCAGACTCTCACAGTATTGTCATGTGAGCCTGACACAATCCTTGTGCCATCAGGGGAGAATCCAACTGATGTGACCAAGGAAGTGTGGCCTTGAAGTGGACTGCCAATTTGCACACCCCTGTGAGCATCCCAGACTCTCACAGTCTTGTCATGTGAGCCTGACACAATCCTTGTGCCATCAGGGGAGAATCCAACTGATGTGACCCAGTCAGTGTGGCCTTGAAGTGGACTGCCAATCTGCACACCCCTGTCAGCATCCCAGACTCTCACAGTCCTGTCATGTGAGCCTGACACAATCCTTGTGCCATCAGGGGAAAATCCAACTGATGTGACCCCAGAAATGTGGCCTTGAAGTGGACTGCCAATCTGCACACCCCTGTCAGCATCCCAGACTCTCACAGTCTTGTCATATGAGCCTGACACAATCCTTGTGCCATCAGGGGAGAATCCAACTGATGTGACCCAGTCAGTGTGGCCTTGAAGTGGACTGCCAATCTGCACACCCCCATCTGCATCCCAGACTCTCACAGTCTTGTCATCTGAGCCTGACACAATCCTTGTGCCATCAGGGGAGAATGCAACTGAAGTGACAAGGGAAGTGTGCCCCCACAATGAACCCTGAGCAGCTGGCCAATCTTTGTCATGTCCTTCTGCAATTTTGGCAATGCAGGGAAATTTGACTCTTAACTCCACATATGGTATGGCATTTGCAGGAGCAAATGGTAGTGCAGAGATGTACAAGTGGGGGGTGCTTTTGGCAACAGCAGTGGAGAAGTTATGGATGAACTTCACACCATCCCTTGCCAATGCTGCAACATCCTCAGATCCTGTCTTCCCCTGGACAAATTGTATGTTATCCAGGAACTCACCATCATACTGGTATATGCACTCACCTGAGACCATCTTGCAGCACTAGATAGGGCATATACAGCATTACCAAGTACCCCCAGCAAACTCAATACCTCAAACCAGAACAGAATCCTTTCATTCCCCAAAATATCCTTCACATGTCCT
>Ga0307518_10002678_pt1 | contig 12929 bp, 20 predicted proteins | sample 25_EM_MG_FD_203889 | JGI IMG/M metagenome (GOLD analysis project Ga0307518, IMG submission 203889) | Populus trichocarpa ectomycorrhiza microbial communities from riparian zone in the Pacific Northwest, United States - 25_EM | ecosystem: Host-associated > Plants > Roots > Unclassified | place...
TAAGAGCAGGACATAGTGGAGATCTGCAGCAATAGCAGAGAAATGATCCAGAGAAAATACAGACTCCATAGTGACTGATGAGATGAACGTCTGGATTGCGGGGGGAATATCTCTGTGGGAAATGAACAGATCCACATCGGAACTTGACAGGCAGATAGACCACGCTCCAGGCTCTCTGACGGTATAGTCACATGCCTGATAGCTTTGGAAACGGTGGAGCTATTCAAAATATCAGAATGCCAGCACTGGGCACCTAAAAATGACATTTGAGCGCTAATGTTGTTTCTTCTCTTCTTTCCTTTGTTTCTCCATCAATTCTTCAGCTTCTTTGCTCGTTCTGGTGTGGGAGTTGGACTGCAGCAGATTGCATTCCTTTCTCATACCATAATGGACATTATTCCTCCAGTTTCTTCTGCTTCTTGGCAGTTCTTGTGCGATAGATGGCTACGATGAGGCTCCATCGTGCTCATCCTTCGCACCAGGATCGTTTGATATTGACGTTATCTTCCATGTTCACTGTACCAAACCTGTTTGGTGCGTGACAACGGGGGAAGCGCTTTTCGAGACACATGCAATCATCAACTGCTCAGGGAGGTCAGCGGTCCATGCTGCTAATGGTGTGAAACATAAGTGCTGGTGTCCGTGAGGATCCAGTATGAAGCCTCCAGTGCAAGCAAGGTACTGCAGGCCTGCAGTGACGATTTTGATGCACTTGTGCCAAACACAATTCTGTAGGACCGACTGACATCCCTTGGGGGCTTCAAACTTTGGGATTGGCATGAACGCAATGCATTGCCATGTGTGTGAGGTAGCTGCCATGCGGATGTGTCCTGGAATATTACCGATGCTGATGAAAAGAGGATGCATTTCCAGCCCTCCTGTCATTCTCGTCATGGGAGTCTTGTCAGATGCAGCTAGAATGAGTACAATCGTTGCACCCTCCAGTAGTGAATCCTAGCAGAAAACTACCTTTCAGTTCCCATGTAAAGATTCAGCACTCCAGAAAAACAAACCTGGATGCGATGGGCTTCCTTCGCTGAAAACCATTCACTGTACTCTCGTCCAAGATGGGTGGTGACTTCGATGGGGTCAAACATCATGTCGGCGCCAAAGATCGGATCCCCGAATAGGGACGCTATGACCTCCGCAGCATCACGCCAAAACAAACGTATAGGATCGGTTGTCGGGTAGCCCTCTACTTGTAGGACAGTACTCTGCCATTTTGGCCCCAAAGGAAGGGTGTCCACCCATCCCAACAGCTCTTCTGCGGAAGTAAAGGACAGCCTTGGATTTTCCTGAAACTAATTCAAATCAGTGGGAGTATAGCTTTATAAATGACGAAATAGACATACCCAAGGTAAAGCAAGGAATCGGTTTATCTGAGCCTGCGTGAAGTTGTCCACAAGAAACTTGGCTAAAGACCATTCAGCTTGGGATTTGAATGGATAGTACATGTTACTCTCTTGCTCTTGCTTGAAGGGACCATTATTCATTTGCTCGAATGTATTTAGACCACAACCAAAAAGATACCCTGATCATGCATGGTACCTAGCTCGTGGATTCGGAGATCAAGTATTTGAAGTTGGATGAGCACCTTGCATTGGCGAGGAATTATACGGGATAGATGAATGGTATGCATCAAGGTGCTGGATCAACGTGTCATGAGTATTGAAGACTTGGAATGCTTCAGTGCAAGCCACATTTGGACACCGATACCTGGAACACTGGTGAGTAGAACCCCAAGTAAGCATCGCCGATACAAACCTCCCAGGATTACTTGGAACTTTGAAAATGCGCGCTGCTTCTGACAGTCCTATGTCCTCTGTTTCTGCCATCATACCTTCACTCCGTGACCAATCCGTGATGCTTGAGTTCAACAAGAAATCCTAAGTTCTTCAAACTCCGACAGACTGGTGCATCTTCCCTTGCTCAACTGCTATCAACTACAGATTGTCAATCTGCTCTTATGATTCAGTCTGAACCCCCTACCACTCCAGTATCAGCACAACACAGCCATTATAAAGCTGTCGACTCTTCCCTGTTCAACACATTGCCCTCATCTCCCCCTCCAAATGTTCCATCCTTGCCAAGTGGTTTCAGTGGTTCTGGTTATGTTTCTGACAGTACTACCTCCCCCAAAAGGGCCATGCGAATTGTTTCTGAGGTCTTAAAGAATGCACGTAAATGGGCCTTACCTTATTCCAGCCTGACCCTCGAGCAGGCTTTGGAGTTGCACTTCTTGGCTAATTCTCTGAGAGGGGGGACTGGGATCAGTATTAGCCGTGATGATGCTAAAAAGGTATTGACCCGCACCTTACTCGACATTGTAGAGCCCTGACTGTCACTTCACAGGGGCGGCACTTATTCCGCAGTGGTATTAAGCATCTGTCAGACAAGGCGTTAGAACAGGCAGTCTTGATGAAACAGGCAGGTCATGAGACGAGACGCTTTCGAGCATTGGCCACAGCGTGGGAGCTGAAGGAGATTGAACACTATGGAAAGCTTGTGCAGGAGTTGCACCAAATGGATTATGAGGAGTTAAGGGAGTATGATGCTATGGTGGACGAAAAGGATCACGTGGGCCTGGAGGATTCAGAATCACTGATGGAAGAGATAAACAGTGTGGTCCCACCAGATGTAAGGGACAGCGTGGCCAGCATCGTGGCCTACAAGCACGAGGTGTACCACGAAGAGGCTTTATCATTTGACACCACAGAAACGCAACTTGATCAACTCAAGGAAGAAGTTAAGGGCCACCTTGCACTGAAATTATGTTCCTCTCCACATGAAGCTGATGACTCGTCAGATCACAACGGTGATGATGAGGATACAAGAGGGGAAGTGGATGCTAATGGGGATGGGAGTGTGTATGACTAAATCACAAAGGTGATGCAGACTCAGACAGTATGAGGTGAGGCACAGACCCTTTGCCTCAAATCACGGCTAATCGCATTGTAGACCCCCCTCCCCTCTGTTTAAATTTAGTTGCTCCCATGTTTCTATGTAAATTCGTTGTACCAATATACTCGATTTGGTCAGTGTGATTGTATCAAAACTTTGTGTGCCACTAGGATACTCATCACTCTTCCATGCACCCACAATGACCTCAATCTGATGAGTACAGAGTTCAGGAATGTGGTGAGCCATTTGAAACATGCGATCCATACACTAGCTAATGTTGATTGCAGGAATATGGTGTGGATGACAAAGCTACATATACACAGAACGACCCTCTGTACTTCAACAGCAATTATCAGTATCTCTTAGGCGATGTGCAATATTTCCCGGATGACTATGGCGATGGCAGTCATTCTGCTTATCCTCACCCTCCGTTTGACCACCATAGCACTACATCACAATCCGGCTCGGCGTTCAATCTGTATACCACCTACGACCAAACGCCTACAGGTGCCCCAGCATTCGCACTCTATCCAACCATCTACAACCAACCCATACCTACAAGTGCGAATGTACCACCCCCCACGCTATCAGACATTGATCAAAGGACCTATCTGACTATCTACAACCAGTCTACGCCCACAAGTGCAAATGTACCACCTCCTACGCTATCGGACATTGATCAGAGGATCATGCACGATCGGCAAGTCCCCACATTATTCCCATCATGCAACTCTCCATATGCACATGCGTACGCTGAACGCATTACAGAAATGACCTTGCCATTGCGCCACAGAGAGTCTGTCTGGGGCGAAGAATTTGATCGCATTAGCATCGTACCAGACAGTCAGAAACCTGTCCAGAAATTGAAGAAGCTTTGTCTACCGCCAGCGCAATGTTCAGATTCTGCAACCATGATTCCTCCGATGTCCACCCTTGTCATTCCACAACCCACTTCATCTGAGAACCCACCCGCCTCAAATGACGCCCCTGTGAGCACCTTGCAGATCATTCTGCAACCCACTTCATACGAGAACCCACCCACCTCAAATGCCACCCCCGCGAGCACCTTGCAGATGGAGGCAAGGGGAGCTCTTCAACAGTACTTTCTTTTGCAGCAGCCAATGTGGACGAAACAAGATGATCATACATTAGCGACTTAGCAGATGACCTTGTGAAAAGGTTCATGCCAGAGCCACGTAAGTAGCATCAATTTTTCTGCGTACAAAAAGTACTTATCTACACAGATCGTTGGGAACAGAAAAAAATGGACAGATTCTGTTCCACGTCTAAAAGCATCCTCAAAGAAATTACGAATCACTTCAAGGTTTCCACCTTAACTGTAATACAAGACTCCTACAACCTACGCATTCTGATCGAGACACAAGACAAACTTTCCGATATATGGAAGATGGGAGCAGAGGAATTGCTCCGCAGGGGGGATTTTGCGGATGCAGAAATGACTGTAAGCTGTCTATTACAGTTCTAATACGGTATTCAATCTGCACTACTAGCTTCCGACGGGCGAAAAGACTCAAGGAGTCTTTAACCATTGTGCGGTCACGGCAATTATTCAAGATGTTGTTTGGTCGTCAAGAATGAAACTATGGAAGGTGCTCCCGCCCGAAACACAAGAGTTTGACTGTCTCATTGCATTCACCGTGACAATGATCCGTTGGGCGCTCGACTATGTGAGAGGGGGGCACCAAAAAATTTTTGATACAGCTGTTTATGGCTGCCACTACAGGGATGCCTTGCATCGCATGGAAACAATTAGGAAGGGAGATTACATCAGGAAAAAACCACTTGGAGATATAGTACTATGTAGTCTATGTAGCACTGATAGCTCCAGACATAAGTCCCCCATATACAGTCAATATAGTCACAGTCATGGAATCTATAGTACTCCATAGCACCAATAGTCTGGCATGTCAATATGTATACAATGTAGCAGGGCTGCTATGTATGCTACCAAGACTATATACTGTGATATAGTCCCTTCATCATCTATCATGACATTGGTATGCACACCCATTGCCACTTGGTATCACTTCAGTATAGCACAACATAGACTACAGATCTCACTCAGGCAGTATGCAGTACAATCCAGAATATATTTAAACTGTAGTACTTAACACCAAACTAGCTACTACATATCATTCTGATTCATCATCTGTTGTTGAGCCTTCCTGGTGCTCTTTGATCGCCACTGCAATGATCTGCGCCGACACCACATTCTGAGGCTGCATCGCGAGTGCACCCGCTCCGGAATGAATACTAACAAGACAGTCAGTGAACGCGCTTGAATACGAACCAAATACCCACCGTCCGTCCTCAGCGATCCTGGCACAAATGCCTTTCAATACCCCAAACTCCTTCGTCGCCTCATCAAATTCTTGTAGACACTTGAGGTGCGAGTCATATCTGGCACGGTAGTCTTGAACCGTGAACGGGATGTCCGTCCACATACCAGTCATCCATTCATCTATGCAGCACTCAATCTAAGATGCGAGGTCAGACCATCACGAGCATGAAGAACGACACTTACACCTGTCAGCACTAAAGCCAAAGCAGGCAGGGGGAATGGTTTGAAACGCACGTGATGCTTGATGCCTTCGTTGTTCTTGTTTGCGAACCACATTGTATTGATGACTTTCTAGATGATCAGCGCCTTGAGAAACCCACGGCACTCGTCTTGAACGGGCGCCCTATGCTGTCCACCGCACATCAGTAACTGTGACTGCCCAACGGGACACAAGCAAACCTTGAATGCAAAACTTGCACCCTCTTTTAACTCTTCCGCTAAGGTGCGATTCTTCTTGATCGCTGTCTTCGTCTGGCTGCTGTGGAAATTGAACATTACTTCTACAAGTGGGCAGAGCTTGGCCTTGAGCTCGCCGCGTACTTGAGTGCCACGGATGGTAATCTATATAACACAGTAAAGTTACATAGTAATGCGGTCAGTATGGGACTTACGAGTTTCGCCAGCTGGGGGGTCCGCGCAAGGTTAACGCCAGTTATCTGACTTGCCTTGGCCCAAGACGCGTTCAGAAAGGCGGTCTCTTGTGCGTGATCGGGCATAGGACCCTCAGCACACAACTGCGCCCGGTAATCTCCAATGGCCGCGATGACGAATTCTTGGGTAACGTCGTCGTAGTCCCTGGCGCATGGTCGACCTTTGTGCTCGGTGAGTTTCTGAGCCTTGACAGTAGTTATCTCTTGATCTTCTTCCTCGACCGGTTCCCGTCGCCTTTTGGCACGGACATCGCTCCTATGTCCACTGAACAACCTGTTTGAATGATGGCATGACGGACTCACCGGTTGGTGCAGTCGGTCACTGCACCTTCGGAGCTCACATGTTTGACACGCCTATCGTTAGTCTTCGTGTGCCTGGAAGTCTGTCGTTCCGAGGAAAAATCGCGTGGGGGCGGCCCTGCATCCTCGTCGTCCGAGAAGTTCATTTCTCCCTGCTGTCCTAAATGAGAATAGATCTGAACTACAGTAATAAAGAATACTCACTTCAGTACTGTAGGAAAAATTGTTGCCAGGAGCTGGCGCCTTGGGAATTCTGCTGTTGCTGTACGTGAGACCCTGCCTAGGCGCTCCACTGAGCTTAGAGGGTACAGGACGACTACTAAACTAAACAAGCCTTTGTGTCAGAGCGACGCCTCCGAAGAGTTGGGATGACCTACCTGAGTGCCACCATCTTCCTCTTCATCAATATCATCCTCCTCGATGCCTCTCCCTTGGTCACTGTTCTCCTCAACTTCGTTCTCGCTCCCTTCCTCTATTAAATGGCGGCGGCGGCGGCGTTCACAGTCCTTCTGGGCCTTGGCATCACGGCGGTGAACCATCTCTTCACGTTCGTGCGCTGCCTGCCTCACTTTTTCCGATGGTCGGCGAACCTGACCACCAGGATCTTTTTTTTTTAAACCTTGTCAGCGGCGATTGGTGTTGTTGTTTGGTCAGACCAACCTTTATAGTTCTCTTTGTCAAAGGGGTGAAAGACTGCATTGGCTGAGGCTTGCATGTGATTAGAGCCGGGAGGGTGCATCTGGAGGGAATTGAACGGGTCAGGTTGTGTTTGAATGATCGATGACAGGTCTTAAATCACCGGTGGTTGGCGTGTGGCTTGTTTGTAGAGATCAACAAACGCTGGCGCGACGAACGCGAACCGCGATGTGGTCACGGGATAGTCCAAAAATTTTAAGTCCAAAAAATTTGTCAAAGTTGACACGGAGTGCCTATACGACCATCGACCGCCATCACGGTCAATGGTCCGGTATATTTCAAACCTGTCAAAGGAATAAATTGAGACCTAGCAGAAATACCGGGAGAGATACTGGTGACCTTCGTACCATGGCCCCCCACCGCTGCAGCTATTGCTTGAAACCCATAGCCACCAAGCCAGGCATCAAGCGGCACATTGCACAGTCACCTGCGTGTCGCGATCATCAGAACTGGCTCCTTGAACGGGCCCAATTTGCTGAATCAAATGGCAAAGATGATCAGCCTGCAGAGGAGATAAACGACAATGCACCTTTGTATGAATGGGGGGACGAGATTAATGCGGTCGACGGTCCCGACGTTCCTCTCGACATTCCGGAGGGGTACCTGGTTAATCAGTCTCGTGTTGACGTCGACCCAGGGCCACCTGACCTCTGCGAGCCGCCATTAAAGCATGCGCGAGTGGAGGCAGAGGACGGTGACTCACCTCCTTGGCCGGCCTCTGGACGCTTCTCGGAACAGTACACGGGCGTCGCCGCTAAAATTCTAGGAAGGAAGCAGACGGTCTTCGAGGCACAGGAAGCTGCAGAGATTGCAAGGGGTGATAGCGAATGGGCACCTTTCCACAATCAGGATGAATGGGAACTTGCACGATTTATGATGAAAAATCTTGGGCAAACAAAGATTAATGAGCTGCTGAAGCTTTCCTCTGTAAGCGAATAAAAAAATGTACTTAGCTCCTCCGTACTGAGTGTGACCGATTTGTAGGTGCGCAAGAGTGGTGTGTCGTTCCAGAATGCGCGCACGTTCCTCAAGCGTGTCGACTCTTTGTGTGCTGGCCCGGGTTGGACATGTGAGACCATTGATGTTGAGGGCGACGCAGTGGGTGAAGATGGGGCCTTGAAACGGGAAACGTTGGAACTATGGTGGAGGGATCCCGTTGAATGTGTGGAAGAACTCATCGGTAATCCGATGTTCCGAGACGTGATGGCGTATGTCCCAGAGTGTGCATATGCTGATTCCAAAGGAGAGAACCGGATCTATGATGAAATGTGGATGGGTGACTGGTGGTGGGAGACCCAAGTAAGTACTTACTGTTGATTACGAAGGATGCATCCAGGCCGACATCGATGCACAGGGAAAGGTACCAGAGGGGGCCGTAGTGGCGCCGGTGATCTTGTCCTCCGATAAAACATCGCTGTCGGTGTTCAGTGGGGACAAAAAAGCATGGCCCGTATACCTAACGATTGGCAATATATTGAAAGACGTCCGAAGACGGGTGTCAGAACACGCAACAATCCTAATTGGCTACTTACCTGTGTCCAAGCTGGAGTGTTTCCAGAAGAAAACACGGTCTGTCGCAGGATATCGTCTATTCCACTATGCGATGTCTCTTTTGTTGCGTCCACTGGTCGATGCTGGTCGGCAAGGAAAGACCATGGTTTGCGCTGACGGCTTCGTGCATCGAGTTCATCCCATCTTGGCTGCCTATGTTGCCGATTTTCCTGAGCAGTGTCTTGTGGGTTGCAACAAAGAGAGCCATTGCCCTCGCTGTCTGGTTCAATCACAAAATCGTGGCGACATCGAGGAATGTGCGTGCCGCAGCATGGTTGACACATTGAAGACCTTGCGGCGGATGTGAAGAAACAAACAATCGAAGAAGTTTGATAAGGAAGGTTTGCGCCCAGTCTTCGATCCTTTTTGGAAAGACCTTCCCTTCACCGACATTTTCACCTGCATCACACCCGATATCCTCCACCAACTCCATAAAGGAATCTTCCACGACCACCTCGTGCAGTGGTGTTTGGGTATAATCGGCGAGAAGGAAATGGATGCCCGCTTCCAGGCCGTGGGTCAATACCCAGGCCTTCGCCACTTCAAGAAAGGTATTTTGGCGGTCCCACAGTGGACAGGAATGGAGCACAAGGAGATGGAGAGAGTTTTTGTAGGTCTCCTGTCTGGTGCGGCCTCAGACAATGTTCTTGTGATGGCTCGCTCACTGCTCGACTTCATATACTACGCGCGGTTCCAACAACACACAGACAAGACTCTCGCGGCGATGCAAGAGAGCCTGAACCTGTTCCACGCGCGTAAAGACGTCCTCGTCAAGCTTGGCATCCGCGATCATTTCAACGTACCCAAGATCCACTCGCTCGTGCACTATGTAACCTCTATCTGAGCGCTCGGCAGCGCTGACGGATACAATACCGAATACCCTGAACACCTTCACATCGAATACGCTAAGGACACCTACCGAGCCAGCAACAAACGCGATTACGTCGAACAAATGGCCCTGTGGCTTCAACGCCAAGAGGCATTCCATCACAAGACCGCTTACCACGCCTGGAAACAACTCAAGCAGTCTGCAAGCATGGACGCTATCCATGGAAGCTCGGGTGGAGCGATTGACGGCTCAGAAACAGGTTCTGAGGTGGGTGACCGTCTGGATGAGGGTGGTGGCGACGATACGGTTCATCTGGCTACGCAACAGCCGTCAGGTATGTGGTATTTCCTGCACCCATGTAGTTATTGAAGGCCGTGGTTGTGCTAGCGAAAGCCCACTACAAAGTGGCCAAATACCCTTCCCAGTGCGTATCCATACAGCAGTTACAAAATGACTACAAAGCGCCCGAGTTCCTTGAGGCGCTCAAGCATTTTCTCAACACCCGCGTGACTCGAGATCAAGTCGTACTTCCCATGGAATCGGATCGATTCGACGTATTCAATCAACTATACTTGGCAAGCAGACCTAGTGTAGTTACCGGACACAGCAGAAGCTGGCAAAAGATTCGCGCCAAGCCGAAGGGTGCCGCTCGTGGACACAAGGCCAAGTCCCCTGCAAGATTTGATACAGTGTTTGTGTGGGACGAAGGCCATCAGTCGGGTGATTTTTTTGGGCCCAATGGTGAGTACCCGGCCTCATCGATGCGACGAGCGTGCGCTGACGAGCATTTCAGCGATCCGTATCGCTCAAGTCTGCGTCATCTTCAAGCTTCCAGAGCACCTTGGTCTTTACCCGCATTCACTAGCCTACGTCGAATGGTTCACCTCTCCGCATCGTTGCGATCCCCTGTCTGGCCAGTTCGTCGTCACCCATTCGACATGCAATCATCGGCGCAATGTGTCGGTGATCAGCACTGATCGCTTCGCCCATCCTTGCCATCTTCAAGCCCAGTGCGGAAGGAATATTAGTTTGGATTGGACGTCTGGTAATGTGCTGGAGATGGCGACCGTGTTTCATGTGAACTCGTACATTGACTTAGACACATTTGTTGCACTAACTGATTAGTATTTCTGTGGCTACATATATTATCTGGTGCTTGGTGCTTGTCAAGTAGGAAATGTAAGGACAACAATATAGGCTATTTGGACTCTGGAGGATATAAAGTGGTCAGTATGGGGCTACAATGACTATGGCGGGCAGGCTGGACCACGCTGTCAACGATCGTGGCAACTGTGTGCTACATGTCACGCAGTGACAGCTGGATAGTGCTGCAGAGCATGTGCCTGACACGCCATATTGCAATCAAGCCTCAAGGTGACTTGGTACCTGGTGGCTATGCTATATAGTAAAGTGTTTTTCCTGATGTATGGTACAGAGCTACAATGTTTGAACTACCTCAGCCAGTGCATTCTTCAGCGCGGAAAGGAGATAGTAGGTCACTGTGCTATGTAGCTCATGGAAGCACAATGTCCGTCATTATCTTAGATCACAGCATGTAGTACTTGTACTAGTACTAGATTACAACCAATCTCTTGATAAGACTGATCGCATAGCGCGGAGCGGAGGGTTGTGTGGTTTCATAACGGGGACTGTACAAATCGGGACAGCATCTTGAGCTATTCCTAACTGAGGTAGGCATGTCCTTGGTGATGCCCTCGGGTAAATACTATCCTATACAACAGTTTCGGCACTCATGGTCAGTCGGCAGTCACAAAAAGTCACAGAAAAGTCACAGATGTGTCACCCATGCTGAATGCAAATTCCACTCGGCACCAGTGAGGTTGTCAGCATAGTAACACTAGCATAATGAGTACGAATTATTATATTGGCTACTTATAGGTAGATGGCAAGTAGTATGATGAGCCTAAATAAATATACTGAACTGGGGCTGCAGAGAAAGCAGTTCGTTATATGAAAATGTAATCATTGGTACTGATCGGCATGTCCCGGATGGAGTACTTTGAGTCGGTGCGGAAAGTGCGTGCATTCACTCCAGCTTGAATGCGGAAAACGAGGATTCTAGCATGTAACCTGCGAATTTGGTTTAAGGCATAGCAAGACCATCCCCACTCACCACAGCCAGCGCATTGGCAAGTGAATCGGCACCTGCACTGCAGAGAACTTCAAACTCAGCCCCGGCACTTGGTCAGCAGGTGACATTTGAGTGACACAATTCAGCACTTGAGCGTGACGACCAGCCTTTAACTATCTCACTCATTTCTTCTTCAATTAACTTCGTTCAACCTCACAGCAGCCTTAAATATGCACTAGATATAATGTAGTTGTGTGGACAATCGTAGAATTGTATATTTTGTGAAACTGCTGACTGACCATGAGTGCCGAAACTGTTGTATAGGATAGTACTCTGATGACTACCCCAGGCCCACATGCAAGTGCAGTGTTTCTGTTCCCAAGCCCCAACTTGTCTCGGTGAATTTACACATTATCGTTTGATTTCCTGAACTTCTCAACTACGACTGCCAGGTCTCTTGTCTGGTTTGCGAAGTTAACAGAAGTATACGACCCTGTATTCTCGTTACAGCAAGGATCTTAATTACTCATCGTTATCGGTGGCTACAGCGCAGCCATAAACACCATGGAGAAGCAAGGGTTGCTTCTCTCACCGATCGGCCACGGTCTGTTCAGGGAGTGGGATTCTCCCCAGAAATATGCGAATCTCGCTCGTAGGGAATAAGGATAGGCTCCACCGTTTTCCCAGGTATGGATCAATGCGACTTCGATCCTCAAGCTTTCTCATGCTTTGCGTAGGGTGCTTCGCCGTCATGCGTATCTTCAGCCCATGGTAGCTACAACGTACGAGAGTACGCAAACAAGGCATTCAAAGAAGATATACTGGACGATCCAGCGAACCACCAGAAGCATGCGAAACGGCGAGTTTCCTGCTGCTTTATACACCTTAGGGCTTGACAATTGACATTGACGCAGATACGTGGCATCTGTGATTCTGGCCATCACTTACGGCAAGACCACCCCCACTGCTTACACTGATCCCAAAGTCGTGTCCATCAACGATCGGGTCATACGTCTGGGAACATATGTGGTGTATTTGTATACAATCCTAGAGTATGTGCAGTACTATCTGAGCACGCTGGGAGTGTGTCACAAAGAACAGCTTATGCTCTTCCAGAGTCAGGTGGACGTTTTCAGGCAACAATGGGTGCGTTATTTCATTTTACATTGGCGCGTAATCAACAACATATTTATAGGCCAAAGGGGAAGCAAGATCTTCGTTTGCCAAGTATCTCCTGGAAAACCCAGAAAAGGAGGGCATTAACTTGCATACACTGCTGGGTCGGTCTTCGGTGCTGGGACTCATACCATGCGCTTATGCCACCTTGGCGATCGCATGACTCATAACCCATCTGACAGTTCCAACATTTGCTGACTGAGAGGCACTCCCCAAACTACAGCAGTCATCACTGGGATGTCGAGGTGGCGACCCATAGTCCCCGGAGGTGGGCTAGAGCTATATCGACATTTCTTGTGGTTTGCCTAACATGTTCCAAGTGTTCCACTGTCGTTCTTCAAAGGATGTTATCTAGAACGGTTATCTAGTCCC
>Ga0307518_10002679_pt1 | contig 12928 bp, 4 predicted proteins | sample 25_EM_MG_FD_203889 | JGI IMG/M metagenome (GOLD analysis project Ga0307518, IMG submission 203889) | Populus trichocarpa ectomycorrhiza microbial communities from riparian zone in the Pacific Northwest, United States - 25_EM | ecosystem: Host-associated > Plants > Roots > Unclassified | place...
AAAGCACTTGCATCGACAATATTGACTTTATAATAATTGGTATCCAGGAATGTATTCATTGTCCTAATCAACAAAACTACTATTCATCCTATGATAAGAATAAACCATATGTAACAGATATGAAAAGGTAACAGTTCCTTATAGATAGAGTTCAATGGTATGACATCTAGAATACCTTCAAAGGATATCTTAGATAAACAAGCTTTCTCCATGGATAACAATGCAATCCATTTTGGAGACAATTCTGGCCTCTCCATTCTACTATCATCACCGCAATGTGACTTCATTTCCTTGCAATTAACAAGAATTTCTTGAACTTTGGCAGCAATGGCAGTAGAGGTAGAATCTGCCAGCTTACTTGTATATCGTAAGATGTCCGACTCCTTGCGTAATGATAAAAGCTTACTGCCTATATTTCGAGCCTTATCTTCAGTAGCAGTGGAAATGATGGGTTTTAACAATTTAATAAGAAAATGAATGGAAGTTGGTGACTCTAAAACATGTTCATCTTGACCCTGAAACAGTGAAATTAAAGCTGTCAAAACCATTCTGATGAGGGACAAGATATATGGAAAAAATGAATTCCAGCCTAGAGAATCAAAAAAAAAAAAAGACAAACAAGAAATAACTGGCTAAGAACACCAGCATATGATTTGAGAACATTACAACTTTCGAACAAAGAAACTGAAGATTATACTTTTACAAGCATAGAACTCCATATGAATATTTTATTATATAAGTTAAAGGTTGTACTTGCTATTTTATGGTCTCTCAAAATAACTAATGCCAGTCATTGCCTTCCATCCATGTCTAAACAACTAAAGACAGTACCTTATCTAACAAGTAAGAAGGAGGTAATGCTGCATTCCCAGTTGCTTTTGTATAGATTTCAGAGGCCCCTTTTTTGAGGTTTTCAACAAAGTACGTACATGGACAAGAGAGTGTGGAAAAATGGTAGAAAACATAAAACTTACATCACTAGTCAAAACATAGAAGAGTGCAGCAGCAGCCAGATTGCTAGTTGAATCATCCAAGCTGAGGCTCAAAATAGCATCAATTATTGTCTTGGCCATCCTGAAAGCACAAAACTTTAGAATTTCAACATGCACCAGAAATAAGACATATAACTTGATGTCAGCAAGATGAGAATAGTATACTCAATACAAGATAGCAGATAGCAGACCAACAAAGAAATCATTTTGAGTGCATAAATCGAAACATCTAACAAGACAACCCAACATGTTGTATTTCATTCACCAATTGGAATAAAGAGTGACAAGAATTCATAACTTTCACTTCTCACAAGTTCTTGGTACTTTTGGATATGCATACTGTATTCCGGAATTCATTAAACATAAATTCCCGAAAAACTCTACAATTTAATTATAAAATCTTCCAATCATTCCTTAATTAGATACTTCCAAGCTTAAACAGAGAAACCATAAACCGTTACAAAATTTAACAAATGACATCCCTTTTGTAAGATTCAAAATCTATGGTAAGCAAAATATTAAATTCAAAATCCAAAGAATGATCTCCTCAGCAAACAACCCATTTCTTTAATTTCAAAACTTGAAACAGCCGTCCACAAAAAAAAAAAAAAAAAAAAGAAGCAAACTCTTCAAGAAGCCATCAAGAAAAATACGAATTCCAAAACTCAACAAGAATTTCTATAAAACCACCCTTAAAACTACAATGCAAAAGTTCAAAATCAGAACTCTTTGAAATGCCAATACCCTCTCTAAATTCAATAACCCCTAAATTCAATCTTTCTAAATTCAAATCCACCCTTTTATCTAAATTCAAAAACTTACAAAATCCCCAAAACTTCCATACTTTCAATTCCAAGAACATCCCAGAGACTAACCTTCAAAAACTCAAAATTCAACACCAAATCCAAAAACACCCCCCAAATTTCAAACACGAAATAACTCCAAAATCAATCTTTAAACATCAAAAAACTAAAAACCCCAAACAAATTTTAAAAAACAAAACAAAACCCGCATACCCTTGAGTCCTCAAAAGCCGTCTCTGTTGTTGAGTCCCACAAACTCTTAACAAAGACAACAAACTAGCTCTCTTAATCCTTAAAGGCTGTCCTTTCTTTAACCCATCAAGTGAAAAGTTAACCTCATCAACATGCTCCATCATTTCCCCAAACTCTTGCGCCTCCATCAACGTCGTCGAACTAGTCAAGACATTTGAATTCCCAATCTTTCCACTATTGGGTCTCTCAGATTTTGACTTACTATGCCTTGCCTTCTTCGATTTCCTTGGAACGACACCGCTTGGGATGGGATTTTCGTCGAAACTGTAGGGATCGGGATCGAGAGAATAAGAGGTGGATTCTTGAGATGAGAAAGGGAAGTTACTGCTGAAGAAATCTTGATTGGATGGGCTTTCTTGAGATTCACTGAAGGAGTAATTATGGTCAGACACGGTGTCGTCTCCCCCTCGGTTTCGCCGACCGTACGTTCTTACGAACATGTTTTTTTCGAAATTTCGTTTGTTTCACTCAGAGAAGCAATGAACAAGAAGAAAAAGAAGCGAGGAGGGCCGATTAAGTAAAAAAGAGGGAAAGATGAGGGCTTTTAGGAAAGAAAGAAGAAATTTGAAATTCTCTCTTTTGAGGTGGGGAGAGGGGTGGGTTTAGACACTCAGATGTTTTTTATTGAATTTTAATTTATTTTTTATTAAAATTTGAAATCTTTTTATTCAGAATTAATTTGTTTTTAGTATTTTTAAATTATTTTAATGTATTAATATTAAAAATTAATTTTAAAAAATAAAAATATATTATTTTAATATATTTTCAAGCAAAAAATATTTTAAAAAATAATCGTTATTACACTTCCAAACACCCATAAAAAAATAAAGGGTTTTTAGTTTAATTTTTATAGATTTGTTTTTTTTTTTTAGGTTTATGAGATTCAATGCTACTAAATATGGGTTTTTTTAGGTGTTTAGTGAGGCAGTAGAGTCATTAAAAGATATGATTAGCAATCATAGTAGAGTTTTAGATTTTGTTTATATATTAGAAGTTATTTGGAAAGAAAGGTTTTGATAATGATAGAGCACTTTGTTTATATAAATATTTCTTTTATTATAATTTTAAAAATTAATTTTTATATTTTAAAATGAATTTATTATTAAATTTATCTTAATGTTTTATTTTAATTATGACTATGGTCTTGTTTGGTATTGCATTCCAATCGTATTTTTAAATTAATATTTTTGTGTTATTTGATTGTTTTAATGTGCTAATGTTAAAAATAAATTTTAAAAGATAAAAAACCATTATTTTTATGCATTTTCAAACAAAAAATACTTTAAAATCCAATATTTAACACACTTTCAAATAGACAATATATCTCTTCTCTAACAATCTCATAAATGCACCCCATATATTAGCTAAGAAAAATTAATAAATTATCTTTAATACTAATTCTAAAGTATAAACATAAATAATCAAAGAATTTAGCAAATTTCTTTGAGTTTCAGCTTAATCTTGAATTTGTGTTGTTGTTATTTATATATCGTCATACAGTGTAAAATTACAATAAAACTATATATTCATAATAAGACATAAATTACTTTTATATTATGTATTCATTATAAATATTACTTTATAATTACAAAAAAAAACATTTTTTATTAATAAGAATCCTTAAATTTGATTTAAATTTGATTAGCATGAAATTTGTTTTTCCACCATCCTTCCAATAAACATGGATGGGATAAGTAGGAGATGCATCATTTTTTATTCAAACAATTGCATATATGATACAATAATATGAAAACTCTTAGAAGTACCTCATGGGAAAGGTCAAATAGTGAAAAAGTCTGCTCTTTTTTTAATTTTTCAAATTTCAACCTCAAAGCTAATATTTCACTAAGTTTTTTTTAATATATCACATCAATACAGATAATGTATATTTAAGATTATATGTGAAAAGAGAGTTTCACAAGTTGATTCAATAAAAAAAATCTTAAAAACTAGAGAAAAAAATAATTATGTGATGGCTAAGTATTATTATCCAACCCAAGATACGTAATATTACAAAATAGAATAGTGTATTTATGTTTTTACCTTTCTTTACAAAAAAACAATAACCTTGTTTATAGGATAAATTTGTCTTTTCTAAATAACCAATTGGTCATTACCAAATCCATTACGTCAAAAAAAAATTAATTAAAAGCAAGAAAAATAAAATGATAGCAAAGATGGTCTCATTCATCTTTTTCCTCCTATTAGCATAATAAAATGACAAACTTATCCTTGAAATAAAAAACCTTAAAATTACTTAAGCCAAGTCTTTTTGTCATTTTTTTAAAAAATGATTTTTTCAAATCATCCTTCAATGTTTAATTTGTTGGTGATTGAGTTTCTGATTTTTCTTTTCTTTTTATAAGGTTATCTCATTCTTACTTAATTTTTACTTTGTTATCAAATAAGATCTTTAAGGGCCTTTTAAGAATATTTAGATGGAATCTTTTTATAATACTATTGATGAAGTTCCAAGATCTAATATGCTCAGGTATGAGAGTTTTTTTAGTATTTGGATAGAGGGTGATCAAACATTAACATTAATATTATATTCTTTAAAGTTCAGGTGGATTTAGGGACTCTAAGATGATAAAGTTAGTAACTTTTAATAAGAGATTGTAATAAATAAGAAAATGAGATTTAAAATCTAAAAACAAGTGTGTTTTTTTTCAGTTGTGTATGATAAATGCTTTGAAAATATGAATACTTAGATAATATAAAAAATGTGAATCATTTACATGTGTGGTTCAGAGGGTATATATAGCTTCTAAACTTTATCATGTTACTTGAATGGAGGGGACAAATGTGTTTTTTCTCAATTATGTATGATAAATACTTTGAAAGTATGAATACTTAAAGAATAGAAAAACTATGAACAATTTACCTGGATGGTTCAGAGGGTATATATAGCCTCTGAACTTTGTCATGTTTCTTAAATGGAGGGGTTGGAGTGTCATTTCCTCCTGATAGCATTAACGAGGGAGAAATATCTTTTACATAATATTAATGAGAGGTAGATATCTCTTACATAATATTAATATTGATGGAAATATGATAGGTCATTTGGAGACTTTTATGTACCTAAAGATGTAGGGAGATGATCATTCTTAACTTTTAATATTTGGTGTTAAAATACATGAGAATAAACAAACAAATCTTCGTGACCTAACATGAAGCCTAAAAAATTTATCAACTTCATATGTATTTGGACTTGGAATGATTCTAAACCCAATGGTGATGAGTCCGACAACTTGCAAGACCTCAATGTACTCGGGCTCAACACATAGCTAAACTCAAGAATGTTGGGTATATATATTTAGACATACATGTACTTAGGCTTAGCGCATGGCTGAACCCAATGATGTTGAATCTAACACCTTGCATGACCCAAATACACATTAGCTCAACATGTAGCTCACTTAAAGATATCGGGTCTAATACCTTTCTAGACACATACGTACTCGGGCTCAAAGCATGGTTGAACCTAAAAGTGTTGGGTCTGACACCTTTCTAGACCCACATATACTTGAGCTCAATACGTAGCTGAAACCAATGGTGTTGGGCTTGGTATCTCGTCGGACCTACATGTACTTAGGCTCAATATGTAGTTGAACCCAAGAATGTTGGGCTTGGAAGCAAGCCAGACCCATATCATCAGGGTTATGCATTTTACCAAGCCTAGGTACGTTGGGTTATTACCTTGCATTTAGCCCTTTTAATCATGGGTTTTTAAGCAAACATATCACATATATAAAATAAATTGATTCATTAGTAGCCCTCAAGTCTTTGTGTATTAAATACACAAAGATTTGAAAGATTATTAGCTTTAAAAGACTTTTAACCTTCCTCGTGAGACTTGTCTATCATACATATAATTGTTGGGATTATTGTGGCCAGGTGGCTGTCTTTATTGAAAGAGATGGTCAGATGGCCTATCTTTATTAAAAGAGATATCCATTGGGAAACAAAATGGTGGCGTGCATTCAATACATCAATTAAGTAGATTTCTAGAGATTTGAGATGACATGAAAGGTCATTCATCTAATGGTAAGGGTGAAATGTTTTTTACTTTATAACCCTAGTTGTTTTTACTTCCATTTTTTCTTTTACTTTTAGTCTCTTTAACCTCTGTAAAAAAATAGTTTTGTTGCAGAATCCTTGAAGTAATTTTGCTTTATTCTGAGAAGGAAATGTCATCTTAGGTATCTTCCACCAAGTATTTCTTTATTCTTCTTCTTGAATAGAAAAATGGACCAAAATGAGTTACATCTGACCCTGGTAATATGGATATTGCTGCCTTTAATGAGAAGTTCAGGTTCCAACTTGAAACTAGAAGAAGTAGTAAAAAACAGGTGTCCATCATATTAAGCCCTAAAACTAAAGGAGGTGGAACCCCAACGTCCACCTCTAGTAGGAAGAAGGTAGTTATCCTCATCGTAGTAGGGGAAAAGTAGTTATCCTCATCAGAGAAGTTTTTCTTCTACCATTACCATGGAACATCAAGGAAGAGAGGGAAAGAGAGAGAGGGGGGGTTATTGTAGGCCCATAAGAACAATGCCCTTTATCATCTTAAGCGTACAGGAGGTGGTATTTGTCAACTATCGATAACTAGAAGAGTACATAGCTCTGAAGGATGACATGCAAAACGTTATCCTTCAGTTAAGCTATACTGAAAGATAGTTTCAAACAGCTCATAATAAAATGGATGCCCTGAAATAGGGGATCCTTTAGGAGAAAACTACTCAAGATGGTTCGAGGGTTGGGCTTTTTGTTGTCAAGAAAGAAGCTTAGAGCTTTTAAATGTGCTAGAGGCTTTAAGAAACTCTCATGTGGAGTTTCATAAATTTTTTGAAGGGTCTATAACTTTATTCGAGATGGTTTGGGACAAGATCTTCATTGTCATGTCTAACTTGTACTTCTTTAATCAATCAAAATGAATGCAAATAGGCTTTAATGTTGCCTTTTATTCAGTCCTTATATTAGATTTTACTGGTATGTTCCCTGTTAGGGCTGCAACTGCCCAACATGAGGAATACCTTGCCAAGAGCCTAGCCTAGATATATAACCCTTAGCCTTCATCTCCCCTTAGACATGTAAACAACCCTGGTCCTTTAGGGTTTATCATTTTGTATATTATTTTCAATTTATGAGCTTTTTATATTTCATTTATATGTTGTGGACTTGTGTAGTTTATATAGGTCTAATGCTCATAGTAGAAATTTCATGCAGGGTCCAATACCTCTACGTAGAAATTTTTTCAAAAGTTTGTATGAGCTCAACGTCTATACTTAAAAAAGTATTTAGAAGGGGATCCTTTAGACAGTTTGTATAGGTCTAACGCCTATAGTTGATAAAATATTTCAAATTTCAACAAGAATTAATCTTTGAACTTAAATTGTACTTTGAAATTTACCTAACCCTAATAGAATTTAGTAGGATTCACCCCCTGTCTAGAACCGAGAGGAAATTTTAGTTCATAAGTAAATTTATAAGTTATGCAATCTCACTAGAAAGACCGAGGCAATCTCATCTTTGGTGAGTTGTGCAATCGCACTAGAGAGACCAAGTTAATCTTATTCTTGGTGAGTTGATGAAAGGCCCTTAGGCATCACTTGGATAAAGTAAAAACATCATCTTCAAATAAATCAATTCATATATAAGAAACTTATATTATTTATCATTGACTATAGTATATTTTTCAAATGACTAAAGTACCAGGCATAAGGGAGATTATTCCTTTCCATATCTTGTAAATGGTAAGTATTTCCTTGACCACCCTCATGAATCTAAAGGGACCATCCCATTTTAAGGCCAACTTGCCTCTACTCTCTCTGGTGCTCGTAGCCTCTAACTTTCTTAGCATCGAGTCTTCAAATTTTAACCTTTTATTCTTGACTCTAGGATTATGGTGTTGGGCAATTTTGCGTGATAAGCTTCATTTCTGATCGTTGAAGTCAAATAAGGTTTTTCTAAGAAATCTAAAGTTATAGGCTTATGCCATGGTTTTAATTAACAAGCCATTATAAGGAATTGTTTTCCATACTTCCTTTCTTCATTAAAAGTATCTCCCTAAGTCAAAATGCCCTCTAGAATCACATTAATCTCATGTAGGGCTTGGACAAGTTGGTTAGGCTCTTCTCTATCATGTTTCATGTGGGCATGCTTTTTGATAAATTACTTTAAATAACCCTTGGCTATCAGCCTCTCAATCTATTTTTTTTTATGTGAAGCAATCTTCTGTATTATATCCTTTATCCTTGTGGAATAAGCAAAACTTTTTGAAGGTGTGTATGTGTGAAGACGACACCATATAAGGTGGATATTAAACAAAGTATTTTCCCTTGATGGCTTTAAAGACTTCCATGATAGTGGCATTCAGAGAAGTCATATGTCTACTCTCAGGGTATTGTATATGTTCCTTTAATGGTCATTTTATCTTTGTTGGGAAAGTGATTTCATTTGAAAGGCTTCTCATCCTCAACTTCCTAGTAGAAACGGGGAGGCCCGTGCCTCAACCTACTAGCCTTCTTCACCTGTATGTGATTTTTCATTACTTGTTTTACCTTCAATAAGCTTATGTCTGGTAGAGCATACAAATCTTTCTATAGAGAATGTTCTCTTATTCAATTTATCAAAGCATCTAAAGCTATTAGCTCAATCAATTCCTCCACATTGAACATTTCTTTGTTAAACCTCTTTAAATATTTCTTGGTGGGTTCCATTCTGATTTATTAACGTCAAATAGTTTAATACAGCTCCTCTTAGCGAGTATACTAGTGTTAAATCATGACATAAGTTTAGCATAGAGGTAATTAAAACTCATGATAGAGTCGGGCTCCAGGTTGTTATACTAGGCTCGTGCTAACCCTCTGAAGATATATAGAGGATCTTATATATAGCATCACCATCTTGAATGACTCGCTCAAGGATGTTACACACATTTTAGTTATGTTCACGTGGATCTAGGAGACCATCATAGTTTTCCAAAGTCATTTTCATGGAGATGTACTCCTTAAAGATGAGGGTGTGTAAGACCCTCCTAGATAAAAATAATTTATTTATCTCATGAGGACTGCAGACCTTGTATTAAAGTATCTATCAGTTATGCTTTTTCCCAACTATTGTCCAATAGGCTCTACGGAGCTAAATAATTCTAGCATGGAATGGTAGGATTAATAGCTAACTTTAAGCTTGTGGTAGCTTGAAGTATCACGTTTAGAAAAACCGCTTATTGGGAAAGCTTAATGTCTACAAGAATGATCTCTTAATAAAAAACTACAAAATAATCCCTTTTTAGCGGGATTTAGGGATCATCCGGTGATAAAGTCAGTGATTTTTAATAAGAGATTGTAATAAAAAAAATAAGGTTTGATCCGGCATCTTACGAGACTCATGTGTATTTGGGCTCACATATAGTTGAATCAAAGGATGTTGGGCCTAGAAACAAGCTAAACTCATGTCATTTGGGTTTGACATTCTACCAAGCTTGGATATATTGAATTATTACCCTATTTCTTACCTTTTTAATCATGAGTTGTTAAACAAATATATATATATATATATATATATATATATATATATATATATATATATAATACATTGATCCAACTATTAACAAGTGTTTTTTTATTAGTCATTATTTTTTTTGGTTATTGGTTTTTTTAGTTATATTATTAAATTAACTTAGCTTATTTAATTTATTTAAATTTATAACTCAAGTTCCAAAATTTTAAAAATTTTCTGCAGTTTTAAAAATTAGCATTTGTATTTTTTTTCTTGTGCTAGAAAAATATCGATTGGACCCACAACATAACATTAACCACCTTTGATCGCCGTAGACGGGGCCCACCCCTCGTTAGATAACGTGAAACTAGCCACTAGGGAATGAATTAGAATATTGCAAAAACATCAGTCAAAAAAATAGTTTATCCAAAACGTTGAATTAACATAACAAAATTGGTTTCTAAAATGTCTTGGCCTACGCACAACAGTACAAAAAACAGTTAGTCAAGTCAGTCAGTTGTATTATAATAATAATTGTTTTTTAAAATAATTTTTATTTTTTAAAATTTATTTTTAATACCACAATATTAAAATAATTTGAAAACATTAAAAAAATTAATTTGAAATAAAAAATATAAAATTTTTTATTTTTTTCAAAAATATTTTTAAAATACAAAAACAAACAAAATAAAAAAAATACTCAACCTAATAATTTCTACAATTTTTTTTTATATTTAGAATTGTATTTTAAAAATATATCTAATTTAATATATATTAAACTCGTTTGTTTTTATATTTTAAAAATATTTTTGAAAAAAATTAAATTTTTTTCTTTGAGTTAATTTTTTTTATGTTTTTAGATAAATTTAATGTATTGATGTTAAAACTAAAAATTTTAAAATTAAAAAATATTTTTAACTAAAAAATACTTTAAAAAGAAAATCATTAAAACAACTCTAAACTAAAACATCAACAGCAGCAAGACACCAAATTCCCGTGAATTGCGTTCCTTTACAGCAAAGTATAGTTTAGCATCTAAAGTTTTCAATTTTTATATTATTTGATCCTTTAATTTTAGATTTTTATGCTTTAATTTTAAAATTTTATTTTTATTATAACTCAATTATTCAAAAATGAGAGCCACTGAAAAGTATGGGGAGATAGAAAATTTGATCGATCATATTTTTATTATAAAAAGGTTAATTTTAGTGTTAATGAATTCGTTTTGAAGATGAGAATAATATATATATATATATATATATATATATATTATAATTAATTATTCTTATATTATTTGTAAGAAAAAGAAGTAAATAAATAAAAAGGAAGTTTTAATTAAAGAAAAATGTGAAGATGAGATATTTTAATTTAACTCATGGACATGGTCACCCGTGTAAGGGACCCATTAATTGACAATTATATTATATGCTACACGTGAAGATTTGAAAGTGTGGTGGATTCTTTATGCCATTTGTTCTCATAAAAATAAATAATAACTTAAACATTAATGAAGATTTGAAGAGAAAGAAAACACGAGAAATTGCATGAATCGAAAACTTTAAATAAATATTTCTTATAAAATATTTGTTTATTTTTATTGTTTTTTTTAAAAACAATTAAGAATTTTGAAGCTTTGATTTGAGAGGTATATTGAATATTTTTTTCATTGAAAAGTAGAACTAGAAAAAAGACGAGGAAATTGTCTCCATTCTAATCAATCTCATTAAATGTGATATCCTTATTATTTTTTAATTAATCTCTTTACTAACAAAATAATAAAATCCTGTAATTAATGCAGCATTGTAAGATTTGTTTAAATGGGATATTTATAAAAAAAAAATGTAGAATATATCATATGCAACATTTTTTCTATAATAATATTTTTTTTCTAAATTCATTTCAACCAACATTAATTAATTAATGAATAAGAATAAGTGTAATATAAAATATGTTTTGAGCTAATAAGAAAATAATGTATACAAACTTTCAAATCTGGGTCAATACACATATTCAATAAGTACCAGATTTGTTACCATTCTCTTTTAAATATAACAAAAATCATATAAATAAATATAATTATATCAATAAGTATAATGTTTCAAAATATCACAATATAAAATATTAAATGGTAAAATATTTTTTATTTGTAAAATAATCGGATGGTAAAATAATTGTGTATTTTTAATAAAGGAAAAAATTATATAATTTAAAAAAATATATAAAAATATATTATTAGTTAAAAAAACTAGTTATAATAGCAAAATGATGGCGGCGTGTAAGTTGGTAATGATAGCGTCAAAATGGTAATGAATGTTATAATAAAGGCTAAATAAACAAAAAAATTGTTTCATTAGATCCCAACGACACGCTAACATTTCATTTGCTAAGTACAATCTAGTACTTGATTAGAGATAATTATAAAAAATACCCTTACCCATATGCTTATTAACAATGTTACCTTTCGATTGAATCAATTTAGTCCTTAAAGTTGTCTTGCAATTTCAATATTATCCTTCCATTCACATTTCTTTCCTTTTCCTATATATCATATACTTTTCTTAAAGTGATTTCTAGTCATAATTTGCTTCTAATAAATTTTGTTAATAGAATCCGTTAACTAATTTTGATGGTGTATAAATGGAACTTCAACATTGAAATTGTTAGATAATGTAAAGTATCGGATTAATTCAATTAATCAAATGATTAAAAAATTTAAATTAACTGATTAATTAAATTATTTTTAGAATTAAATTATTTTCTAATCCATAATTCAAGTATTAATGAGCATGAAAATTGAGTGAGTTTAATTTCAAAATGTGAACAAAATCTTGAGCATCCAAAATGAAATTATCTGCGCGAAGAAGAAAGCTAGCTCATGTGAATTGTCAAAGAATTTGAAGGGACAGGTGATGCGGTTGTTTTTCAAATAATTTTTCATGCTGAAATACGTGCCAATAATATTTTATTATTTTTGATATCAGCATATCAAAACGATCCAAAACATACAAAACATATTAAATTTTAGCCAAAAAAAATTAATTTTTTTGGGAACGCGGTTTGCACCGCGTTCCCAAACGGTACTGTCCATCTGCGATAAATATCCAATTTTTTTAAAAAATAAATTATTTTCTGATGTTTGGCAGTGTAATAAGAAATAAGTTGGAAAACACTTTCCAGTGTTTAGTTATGTCATAGAAAATGAACTAAAAAATAACTTATTAATATTTTATTTTTTTCAAGTTTATTAAAATAATGAGGAACAAATCTTACAAATAAAAAATTTGAATGAGAATGAAATTGAAAAAAAAATATAATTTCATAAATTATATCAAATAAAATAAATAATAATCAAAATAATAGAGATCAAATCTAAAAAAT
>Ga0307518_10002680_pt1 | contig 12927 bp, 9 predicted proteins | sample 25_EM_MG_FD_203889 | JGI IMG/M metagenome (GOLD analysis project Ga0307518, IMG submission 203889) | Populus trichocarpa ectomycorrhiza microbial communities from riparian zone in the Pacific Northwest, United States - 25_EM | ecosystem: Host-associated > Plants > Roots > Unclassified | place...
CACGAGGCCCGCGGGGAGCCGGAGGCGGCGGGACCGTCTTCGCCAGGACGATGTCCGCCAGCCGGATCGTCGCGAGTCCGCGTTTGGTCTCCACCGTGCATTCCGTGTCGTCACGGGAGCGCAGGTAGCCGAGCGCGTCGGTGAACCCGCCTTCGATCCGGTACCGCACGACGACCCTCGTGCCGACCGGGACGTCCGGGAGGGTCACCGGTTCAGGTGCGCGGTGAGCTCGTCGTCGCTCGGCTCGACCAGGTGGGTGCCGTCGGGCCAGACGATGGTCGGGATCCGGCGCTCACCGTTCTGCAGTGCGCACACCGTCTCCTCCGCGCCGGAGTCCGCTTCGACGTCGATGTAGTCGTACTCGACGCCCTTCGAGTCCAGCAGGGCCCGGCTGCGTTTGACGTCGGGGCACCAGCCGGCGCCGTACACGATCAGGTCGCTCATGGTTCACAGCATGCCAGGTCGCGGTCCGGCGGCGTGTTCGGCGAGGGCCGCACGGTCGGCGAGCCCGGTCTTGGCGAGCAGGCTCGCGACATGTTTCTCGACCGTCCGGGGCGAGATGTGCAGGCGGGCGCCGATGTCCTTGTTGCCCATCCGCTCGGCGAGCAGCACCAGCACCTCGTATTCGCGCACGGTGACCCCGGACGCGCGCAGGTCGCCGGGGACCCGGTCGACCCCGGAGCGCCGCTGCCGGACGGGCGCGCCGAGCTTGCGGAGCAGGGTGCGGCAGGCGGCCGCCACCGCTTGGATGTCCCTGCCGTGGAAGTACTCTTCGGCCTCCTTGAGCCAGCCGGCCGGATCGCCCCAGCCGCCGGCGGCGGCCGGTTCGGCGATCAGCCGGAGCCCGAGATGGCGGGCCAGGGGATAGGGCGCCGACGTCTCCAGCGCGGAGGCCACCGCTCGTTCCGCTTCCGCCGCGTCACCGCGCCTTCCGTGCTCGACGGCGCGCGCGAATTCGACGAACTGCCGGTTCCAGCGCATCCCGCTCACCGCGGATCCGTCCTCTGGACAAGGCGTGCCGCCGAGGGTGTCGACGAGCGTCCTGAGCCCGTGCTGGCCGGCGAGGTGGAACCGGCTCGGCCGCCGGTCCTCCAGCTCGACGACCTGGCCGAGTTCGCGGCGGGCCCGGTCGAAGTCCTCTTCGAGCAGTGAACAGAAGACTCGCGCCAGCCCGATGCTGAGCACCATCTCCTGCGCGTTCTCGCCGCCGCTCTCCCGGAAGTCGTCGAGTGCCTGCTCCATCGCGGGACGGTCCGCCCGGTGCCCGGCCGACATCGCCCTGGTCATATGCGCGTACTGCAGCAACGCGGTCAACCGAAGCCTGCCCAGCACGGCGAGGTTCTCCGCGAGCAGCGTATGCGCGGTGCCGAAGTCGCAGCGCAGGATCGCGTGCATGGTGCGCACGGAATCGACCGCGCAGTGCAGCGTGATCGACCCGGTCCGCTGGGCGTCCGCGCGGGCGAGCAGGAGGGTCTGCTCGTCCCCGTTCATCAGCACGCGATGGCCGCCGAGCCGGACCAGCGCCTGGGTGCGGAGGTGGTGCAGATGGTTGTCCTCGGCGGTCCGCCGGGCGAGTTGCATGTAGTGCTCGGATTCGGTGAGGTCCCGCGACAGCGCGAGCATCCCGAGCACCTGCAACGCCTGACAGACGACGAACGGCTGCTCGGTCGCCTCGGCCACCTTCCATGCCTGACGCGCGAGCCGCTCGGCCGTGCCGGTCCGGCCGGGGACGTCGAGCCAGAGGTTCGCCTCGACGGCGTCGAGTGCCGCTTGCTGAGCGGGTGAGATCGCCGAACCGAGGGGAGCGCGGGCGCGTTCGATCTGGCCGAGGCATTCGTCGTGCCGTCCCGCGATGTAGGCGGCCCAGGCCAGCTGGGTGCGCAGTTTGGCGGCCCGTTCGAGTGTGCCGATCTCGCCGAACGCGGCGGAAAGTTCGACGGCCCGGTCGAACTGACCGGTCTGCCCGAGCGCGTGCACCAACGTCTCCAGCACCTCGGCCCGATCACCCGCGTCGGCCCCGGCGAGCAGGTCGAGCGCCTTGGTCAGCATCGTGACGGCGGAGTCCGCGGCGCCTGCGTCGAGAGCGCGACGGCCGGTCTCCGCGAACAGCCGCCCCGCCGCCCGCTCGTCCAGGGCGGTCAGCCGGAGCGACGCGACGAGCGCGCACAGGTCACCCGGCAGCCCCGGGTACAGCTCTTCGACCGCGTCGGCGGTTTGACGGGCGAGTTCCGCCTTCCGCGCCGGTGACTGGCGGGCCAGCAATGCTTCCGCGGTCAGCGGATGACGGAAGGCGTACCAGCCGGGCGTCATCTCGTCGGTGGTCACCAGGTTCGCGGAGACCGCGGCGCCCAGATGGTTGTGCAGCGTCCGGTCGTTGGTCCCGGTGACCGCCTGCACCACCGTCAGCGGGAAGCGGCGGCCGATGATCGCCGCGACCGAAAGCAGTTCGCCCGCCTGCTCGCCGAGCTGCTCCATCCGGACGCCGATACTGGTGACCAGCGCGGCGGGGACGCGGGCGCGGAGTTCGCCGATGACGCGCCAGCCGTCGCGGCCTTCGACCAGCAGACCGTCGTTCACCATGCCGTGGAGCAGTTCCTCGACGATGAACGGGAGACCGGCGCTGTTGCGCCACAACAGTTCCGTCGCGGCCGACGGCAACTGGCCGGGCTCGGTCTCGAGGCAGGCGGCGGCGAGCGCGTGGGTGTCGGCGAGGCCGAGCCTGCCGAGTTCGACGACGGCGCAGCTCATCCGCTGCGCTCCGGAGGTCGCCAGGCGCAGCGCGTCGGAGGGTTCGTTGCGGAGCGTGCCGACGAACAGGGTCTGCGCCGCGGGCAGGTTGTCGACGAGGTATTCGAGGATGAACAGCGTCTCGGCGTCGGCGTCCTGGAGATCGTCGAGGACCAGGAGCGCGCCGCGGTCGCGGCTCGTGACCGCCAGCAGCCGGAACACCGCCTCGGCGAGCACCATCAGGGAACCCGACTCCCGGGGCCGGTCTCCTCGGCTCCAATCGGGGATGAGCTGGGCGAGCACGGGGATGAACGGGTCGAGTTCGGTCGCCTCCGGCGGGCCCCCGCCGCGGAAATGCGAAAGCAGTGCCTGGGTGAGCGGACGGAACGGGACGAGCGGGCCGATCGAACTGGCCCTGCCCTGCAGCACCGGGATGTCGGCGGCGACCGCGCGCGAGGCGGCTTCGACGGCGAGCCGGGATTTGCCGATGCCGCCTTCGCCCACGAGAAAGATCGCGCCGCCGCGGCCCGCGATGGCGCGATCGAGAGCTCCGGAGAGCTCGGCCAGTTCGGCGTCGCGGCCGATCACCCGCGACGAACGGATACCCACTTTCGTGACTATAGCGAGCGGATTCCGCTGTCACGGCCAAAAGTCGATCACGAAGGCGGGCGGCGCGAACCCGCCTTCGTGAGCATTTCACCGACAGCCACTCAGATCCAGCCGCCGGTGAAGACGCTGACGACGGACGGGGAACCGGTGTCCGTGGACAGGGTGGCGAGCGGGTTGGCGCTCAGCCGCGGCTTGCTGCCCGCCAGCGCGTGGTTGCGCGAGCCGACCTCGAGGGCGCGCGGCAGGTTCACGGCGCCGAGGACGTCTTCGGTGGCGGGCAGATCTCTTTCGTACATGTGGTTCTTCTCCTCATACTCGGTTTACCGGTGGAAAAACGGTGGCCGCGGGATGCGGCCGGTCGGGGCGGAGCAGGAGCGCGGAGGGGACCCGGTCGCCGAATCCCAGCCGCAGCAGGCCGTAGCCGATCCCCGCCAGACCGCTCAGCAGCCCTGGCGAGGGGACCGCGCCGGGTGTCCCGCAGCGGGCACCGCGCTGGTCGATGGCGGCGAGCAGGTGACCGGTCCGGCGGCGTACCGCGGCCGCGGCGCCAGTGTGCCCGTTCTCCGCCAGCACGCACAACACGTCCAGCACTCCGGACTCGCCGTGGCAGAGGCTGAGATCCTTCAGCGGCGCCCCGTCGGTCAGCCGTCTGATCGTCCGGTCCAGATCCCTGGCGTGCTCGGGATCGGGCAGGTGCGCGGCGATTCCGAGGGCGTCACCCGCGAGACCGTCGCACCAGCCGCCGGCGCTTTCCGCCCGATCGTCCGCCTTTCCGGGTGGTTCTTCGCCGGAACGGTCGTGTGCCCGCAGGACCCAGTCGATCCCGGCCGAACCGCGGGCGAAGGCCTTGTCCGCCGGACGTTCGCGTTCGAGCAGTTGTGCGGCGTACCGGTCCGCTCGCGCCAGAGCCGTCTCCAGTCCTGTTTGGACATACACCGAACGCATCGAGGCGACGCCGCCCGCGAGCCCCGTCGTGAACCCGGAGGGCGTTTCGGCGGTGGCCTCGGGCATCAGCTCGACGGCCTGCTCGATGAGGTCGCCCGCGGGAAGCCCGACCAACGTACTGAGCCGGGCGATCGTGTACGCGACGCCGCCGAGGCCGAGAAGCCCGCCGCAGCCGGCGGTGGCGGCCAGCTCGCGATCGGCGCGCAGGGTGGCGAAGAGGCCGGGAAGCGGGCTGATCGCGTACGCGGCCAGATCGCGATACCGCGCGATCCCGGTCAGCTCGGCGAGCTGGGCGAGGAACAACGCGACACCGCAGTAGCCCTCGCCGAGCCCCGCGCCCATCGGGAGGACGGTCCAGTACCGGTCGTCGACGAGTTCGATCCCGAGCCAGTTGGAGCGGTGTTCGTCGGAGAAGGCGTTGGCGACGATCTGGTCGGCGATCCCGCACGCGGTGACCAGCAGCCGTTCCGCGTCGGGCGACTGGTTCGGCACCGCCGTTTCCGCGGTCTCGCCGCCGCCGTGGTGGCCGTCGGCCGCCGTGCTGATGGCGAGGGTGGCCGAGATCAGCCACTCCTGGTCCCGTTGGTCGAGCGGATCCATGTCGGCGACCTTCGCCAGCACGGTGTCGAGAGACGGCCGCTCGACGACGCCTTCGACGCTGTCACCACGTGAATCCAGCAGCGACGTCGAACCGGGATTCGAGGTGAACATCGGCACGTCGCCCGCCCACAGGTCGTCCCGCTCGTGCGGCACGAGCCGGAGCAGCTTCTCCTCCCGCACCGAGTCCTCTTCGAGCAGGTCGAAGGCCTGGTCGCGGTCGGCGGCGTCGCGAAGCAGGTCCGGATGGGTGGTCTCGTCCAGCAGGCGGGAGTAGAAGTTCGTCGGCCGGATGAGCACCCGGATGGGATCTTCGGCGCAGCGCCGGAGGAGCTCGTTGAGTTCGTCCCGTCCGGTGGAGATCGCGTCGTAGCCGAGCCGGAATCCGGCCAGCAGCGCCGCGCTGTGTTCGGCGGGGGCGACGTCGCGGCCGTCGAGACGCGGCAGGTTGTTGCTTCCGGCGAGTTCGCCGGGCACGCGGACCAGTCGCATCCGGTCGGTCCCCGCGTCGGCCCAATCGACCCTGTCGGTGGGCAGTTTGCCGCCGCGTCCGGCGAGGCCGGAGATGTCGACGGCACCGTGCTCGCCGGCGAAGAGCTGGGGGAGCAGCAGTGTGCGCTGCACCGAACGCGCCAGCATCGCCGCCGCGGGGTCGCCCTCCGGCGGAACGGGCGGGGACGGCTGGAACAGGGTCTCGATGTCGATCAGCACCGGCTGGTCGCCGCAGGCGATGATGTTCTCGTAGTGGACGTCGGTGGCGTCGAGCGCGTGCAGGAGCGCCAGGAGGATGCCCTGCCTGCGATAGAAGCGGTCGACGTCGCCGATGTCGGCGCACGGCCGGTGTTCGACGAACCGGAGCCAGCCGTAACCGTCACGCGGTAGCGCGTCGGCGGTCCGCAGTTCGAGCCCGGGCAGCCGTTTGTTGAGCTGTTCGACGACGTCGGTGAAGCGCTCGTGCAGGATCAGCGGGCGGGGTTTGTAGATCACCTTGGCGCCGCTGGAGAAGCGGAGCAGTTTGACCGAACGGCCGCGGGCGTGCGAGTCGCCGAACCCGCCCGCGACCTCGACGAGCGTGCCGAGTTCGCCGTCGACGACCGAGCAGGGCAGCAAGGCCGCGTCGGCCGAGAACCGGGCGAGCGTTTCGGCGTGGGCTTCGGCGGCGTACAGGCAGGCCTGGGCGAGGAGCCGAGCGAGCACCGGGTACTCGCCGAACAGCCGGGCGAGCCCGGCCGGAGTGGATTGCCGACGCACGAAATCCGAGAAGCGCTCTTCGGACGTCTCGCCCTGGAGCGCTCCGGCCTTGCGAGCGCGGTGAAGTTCGAGGACCAGCGTACGGACCGAGAGGTTGAGCACGTGCTGGTCGAGTTGTGCCGCGAAACCCCGACGAAGCGCATCGACGTCGGCGCCGGGGAGATCGTCCGGGACCGCGTCACGCGAGGCGGCGTCCACGAGAGACCTGAAGACCCCGGCGAACTCCACACGCCAGTCACCGACTGGGGGGCGCTCCGGCAGAAGCGTGGTGACAGCGTGTTCGGCGAAGTCCGCCCAGAGGGGCTTGTCCGCTGTCCGTTCGCGCGGGGTCCGGCCGTGGTCCCACCACCTCGGCGGCAGGGACGTCGCCGATGGTGGGGGCGTCACGGCGGTAATGCTTTCAGCCCGGCGCGGTCCGCACATGGGGGCGGCACCCCCACATTCAGCGCACGCACGAAGATGTCCGGAGAGTGACCGCCGGACACGGACGGTGCCCATCCGATGCCGCACCGGAATATGGGTCCCGGCACCCATGCGCGGACACCGGTCCTGGTCGCACCATGGTCAGGCGGTGCCGCGCGCGGGCCGGTTTCTGGGGGTCCGGCCCGCGTCGGCGAGGGGCTCCTCGGGCATGATCGGCTCATGCGCGTCTTGTCGGAAAGCCAGCTCGGTTCCGTTCTCGCGGGCGTTCCCGCTTCGCGGCCGCGTGTGGTGGTGAGCGGGAATTTCGCCACGCCGATGCGGGCGCTGAAGGTGCTGGACGCGGCACTGGCGGAGTACCGCCTGTTCGCGTTGAACGCGCAGGCCGGTATGCCGGATCGTGAGGGTGTCCTGCTGGAGACGCCGTTCGTGGGCGCGGGGATGCGCGGCCGTCGCGGGCTGCGGTACTTCCCGTCGCGGCTGTCGCTGGTGCCGCAGCTGCTCAAGCATTCGCTGCCGCCGGACGTCGTCCTGCTGCACACCTCGGTGCCGGTGGACGGCGTGGTGTCGCTGGGTACGGAGGTGAACATCCTGCCGGCGGCCATCGAGGCGGTGCGCGCCCGCGGCGGCCTGGTCATCGCGCAGCTCAACCCGGAGATGCCGTTCACCTACGGCGACGGTCTCGTGCCGGTCGACGAGATCGACTACGGCATCGAAGTGGTGGAGCCGCTGCTGTCGCCGGTCCCGCGGCCGGTGGGGGACACGGCACGGACCATCGGTGAGCGGGTGGCCGGGCTGGTCGACGACGGCGCGACCCTGCAACTGGGCATCGGCGGGATCCCCGACGCGACCCTGGCGGCGGTGACCGGACGACGCGGACTCGCGATCTGGTCGGAGATGTTCAGCGACGGCGTGCTCGCGCTCGACCGTGCGGGGGCCCTCGATCCGGCGGAACCGGTGACGGCGTCGTTCGTGTTCGGCAGTGCGGACCTGTACCGCTGGCTCGACCGCAATCCGCGGATCCGCCTGCTGCGTACGGAAAAGACGAACGATCCCGCCGTGATCGCCCGGCAGCGCGGTCTGGTCTCGGTGAACAGCGCCCTCGAGGTCGACCTGTTCGCACAGGCCAACGCGAGCCGGGTGCGAGGGGCGATCTATTCGGGATTCGGCGGGCAGACCGACTTCGTGGTCGGGGCGTTGCATTCGCCCGGTGGCCGGGCGATCATCGCGCTGCCGTCGTGGCATCCGAAGGCCGACGTTTCGACGGTCGTGCCGCGGCTGGCCGGTCCGGTGACGTCGTTCCAGCACAGTTTCGTGGTCAGTGAACACGGTGTCGCGACCATCTGGGGCAACGACGCGAGCGAGCAGGCGCGGCAGATCGTCGAGCAGGTCGCGCATCCCTCGGCCCGGGAAGAACTCGTGGCGCGGGGCAGGGAATTGGGATTCGCGCTTTAGCCTGCCTGAAAAACCGGAACCCGGTAAAGGGACACGATTGTGCCCCTTTACCGGGTCGCAAACACGAGGGGCCGACCCGCGCCAACAGATTGGCCCCCGTCAATCCCTGTGCTTAGAGCGTCAGACCAGCCATCCGAGCACGTGGGCCAGGTGCGCGAGCAGACCCGAAATGAGGTCGTGACCGTGGTGCACGTGCTGGGTGAACATCTGCATTGAGGGGCTCCTTGTTCGGATTTCGTGTTCGGTTGTGCTCTCGCGAGGAGCGATCGAAGATTTTCACCACGTTGGCACCCTGTCAAAAAACGATTTCCCGAGCCGTCGACGGGTCGTGAATCTTCCTACGATAAACACGTAAGTCTTTCGTGTTTTGCGCCAGGGGTGGGTTTCGCGAGCGCTGACACCGTGCGTAGCGGGGCGACGGCGAGTCGATGTGGACGCTGAGCCTCCGCTACGGCAAGTGGGCGGGGGCGTGACACGAACCGGTGATCCACATGCCACGAATGGTGAGTCGGCGAGAATCACCGATACGGGTGACGAGCCAGGGGAGAATCTAGGCGTAACTCGCGTGATTGGAGACGTAACTCGCGTGATCAGAAGCCGCACACTCGAGTTACGCCTCCAATCACGCGAGTTACGCCGTCAATCACGCGAGTTACGCCTTCAGCCGCCGATCCGCGACGAGGGGTGGATGGGCGCGCCCGAGTCGTAGAGCTCCAGGGGGATGGTCTTGACCGTCCGGGCCGTGGGGTCGAGGTAGCGGCAGGAGATGCCGGGCACGTGGATCCACTCGCCGACGACCGACGATCCGGACGGCCGTCGCCGGGTGGAGTCGAAGCCGAAGCGCACGTGCTCGGCCATGTCGCAGGCCGCGTATTCGGTGCTGTTCTGGTAGCGCAGCACCGACTCGGCCTGGTCGCGGATGATCGGCCCGGCGGTGAGGTCCGCCTTGTAGGAGACGGTGCCCTGTTCGGTGCGGCCGTTGGTCAGCCCGGTGCCCTGGAACTTGATGTCGCGCAGGACGTACTCGTAGCTCTCACCGAGATAGGTGACCGTGCAGGTCACCGTGGTGGCGCGGCCGGGGTCGAAGGCGGGGCACGACGAGCGCGCTCCGGGGTCGAGGCGATGGGCGAAGTCGGTCACCTTCTTCAGCGCTTCCCAGGCGATCCGCTCTCGCAGCGGTGCGGAATCCGGGGGCTTGGGCGGCAACTTGCTCAGGTCCGGCTTGGGATAGTCCGCCGGGATTTTGCCTTGGCGCAGCGACGAAAGATCGACCGTCGGCGTCGTGCTCGTGGGTGCCGTGCTCGCCGGAGACGACGGTGGAGTGCTGGGCGGGGGAGCCGTGGGTGTACTGCATGCCGCAATGAACAGGAGCGATGCCGCCCCCGCTGTGCGGCCGAGGACGGTGGCTTTCACACCGGTCATCTCCGATCCCGTCGCTTCGATGACCAGTTCCCCCGGTCCCTCCGGGCAGGAAACTAGCGGGGGAACGGCCACGACGTGAGCGTAAAAATGCCGTTCCCCTCCTCGGGAGACGTCAGCAGAAAACCTCGGTGAGCAGTTTGACGAACGCCGGGTTCGGATCGCCGCCTGCCGGCGCGCTCGTGACCGAAAGCTCCAGCCGCTTATGGGTGTCCGGCGTGGTCAGCAGTTGCGAGGTGTATCCGGGGATTCCGCCGCCGTGGCCCCAAACCCGGGTGCCGCACGGCAAGGTCTGCACCTGCAGGCCGAGGCCGTATTCGGGGCTGACCGCGGTGGTCTTGACGATCTCCTGCTGTTGCGCGGGTTTGAGCAGCCTGCCGCCGGCCAGTGCCACGCCGAAGGTGTCCAGGTCGCGGGTCGTCGAGATGATCTCGCCCGCGGCCCAGGCGACCGACGGGTTGAGACGCGTGATGTCGTTCGGTTCGCCCGCCACGGACACGTAGCCGTGGGCGTGCGGGCCGCTGATGTCGACGTCGTCGCCGGGAACTTCGGTGTCGTGCAGGCGCAACGGCTTCAAAATCCGCTGTTCGACCGCCTTCGCGTACGGCCTGCCGGTCAATCGTTCTACGAGCAGACCCGCGACCACGTAGTTGGTGTTGGAGTAACTCCACCGCGTGCCGGGATCGAAGTCGAGCGGTTTGCCGGTCGAGATCTTGAGCAGTTCCTGCGGTGTCCAATGCTTGTAGCGGATCTTCTCGAACTCGGCGGGGTCGAGCGGCAACGCGTCGGTGTAGTTGTAGAGGCCGCTGGTGTGCTGCAGGACCTGGCGCACGGTGATGCGGCCGTCGATCAGACCGGGCAGGTAGCGGACGACCGGCGCGTCCAAGTCGAGCTTGCCTTCGCCCGAGAGTTGCAGCAGCACCGTCGACACGAACGTCTTGGTGATGCTGCCGACGCGGAACCGGCCGTTCTCCGGGACCGGCCGGTGGGAACCCAGCTCCGCCTTGCCGGAGCGCGCGGTGAAACGCTGGTGGCCATCGGTCACCCTGGCTTGCGCGCCGAGCGCTCCTCCGGTCGTGGTGAGCTGGTCCAGCGCCTCCTGCACGACCTTGCGGTCGGCGCTGGTATCGGCGAGCGCGGTGCCGGTGGTGGCGATCAGACCGGCCGCGGTGAGCGCCGCGACGAGCCGGATCCTCAGCGAAGGCCGCGAGAGTTTCCTTTGCATGATGTGAAAATCCCCCTTTGAGGCGGCGGTGAGCCGCCGGCCCAGCCGACGCTAGCGTCCGGCGTTCGCCACCCGCAGTACCCGAAAATCACAACCACCCGAACAGAGCAGATCACGCGGGAGCGGCCGAACCGTTCGCCCCACGTTTCCTCACATCGAAAACCGTGGAACGCCCCTCGTCGCTGCTGGTTTGCTCGACGCGACCAGCGAACCAGGGGAGGTTTCATGAAGCGATCATTGGCCACGTCACTGGCGGTCGCGGGGGTCTTGGTGACATCACTGATCCCGGTGACCGCGTCCGAAGCCGTGCTGCTGGCCAGACCGGACTATCCCGCCGCACGGTGGGTGGCCGCCGATCCGAACAACTGGGGTAGCCGAAACGGCGAGACCATCACCGGTATCGCGTTGCACACCTTCGATCCCGTACCGCCGGCGGTACCGGACTACGACAGCACGATCCGGTTCTTCGCGAATCCGAACGCTGCCCAGACGAGCGCGCACTACGTGATCCGGTCGAGAGACGGTGACATCACGCAGATGGTGCAGAATCAGGATCGGGCCAATCATGTGCGCGGTCATAACGGCACGACGATCGGCATCGAGCACGAGGCGACCAGCCGCGAGGAGAAGTGGTACACCGACATCATGATGCGTTCGTCGGCCGCTTTGGTGCGCGATCTTTGTGAACGTTATCTGATTCCGAGGACCGGCAGTTCCGACCCGGACGAGCAGAGCGGCGGGATCAAAGGGCACAACCAGTTCTCCGGCCACGAGGGCAACTCCGATCCCGGCAGGTTCTGGTACGAACGGCACGAGGCCTATCTGCAGAAGGTCCGTGGGGGCAAGCGGGACGCGGCCGTGCCGTTCGGCGGGCAGTACCAGATCTTCCAGCGTCAGCGGGACAACAGCGTCCACCAACGGGTATGGGACGGTTCGGCGTGGCGTGGCTGGGCCGACCTCGGTGGATCGTTCGCGGGCGAGCCGGCCGCTGTCGCGTACGGGCGGCAGATGCACGTGTTCGGGATCGACAGGGCGACCCGTCAGCTGCGCACCCGATACTGGGATCCGTCCGGCGGCTGGTCGAACTGGGCGGAGCCTGGCGGTACACCGGCCCGGCTGCGGGGCAACCCGTCCGCGGTCGTGATCGGCCAGAATCTCCACGTCTTCGCCCGTGGCGAGGACAATCAGGTCTACGAGGCACGCTGGTCCGATGGCGCGTGGCGGTGGACGAACCTCGGCGGCACGGTCGTCGGCGACCCGGCCGCACTCGATTTCGGCGGGCAGGCCCAGGTGTACGCACTCGGCTCCGACCAGCGGCTGTACGGCAACGTACTCGGTGGCTCGGGATGGGGAGGCTGGGCGAAGAGCGGTGAGCCCGGTGCGCGGTTGACCGGGACACCCTCGGTGATCCGTTTCGGCGGGCAGGCGCAGGCGTTCGTGCAGGGGCTCAACGGCAACGTGTATCAGGCCGTTTGGAACCGGGAAGGTGGGTGGACGTGGCACAACCTCGGCGGTGCGATCTTCGGTGACCCGTCCGCCACGGTCGTCGGATCCACGGTCCGAGTGGCGGCCTTGGGCACCGACAGTCAGCTCTGGACCGACTCCTGGTCGGCGAACGGCTGGACCGGCTGGCAAAAGGCGGCGGGCGGGCCGGCGGGCGGGCTCACCGGGACGCCGACCGCGATGGCCTTCGGGAACCAGCTCCAGGTCACCGTGCAGGGTATGAACGGGCGTGCCCGCCAAGCCGCCTGGCAGCCCGGCAGCGACTGGTGGTGGGCCGACCTGGGCGGCACGGCGGCGAACTAGCGGCGAGTACGCCGTGGCCGGCGAACCGACCGCGTCCGCCGGCCACGGCGTGCCTGTGCCTACGAGACGGCTTCGGCCGAGCGGGCGAAGAACACCGGCCTGCTTGATCCGATCGGCGGGTGTTCCGTACCGCATATCGACAACATCATGGGAATAGTGCGATAAGGCGCTGCGGGCAAGCAACCTCGGGGGAGCCAGGGTGCTGCGAATTCACTTCACCGACGCGGATATTTCGCGGGTCACCATCGCGGAGGACGTCGATGCCTCTTGGGAGACGCTGTTCAGTCTCCACCTTTTACAGGAACCCGACGAAATCCTTTCTTTCGACCATTGGCGGCGCCGGAATCCAGGCGGGACGTTCCGCTCTTATCCGGCGCCGCCTCGCGGCTATTCCGCGGACTTCCTCACTCCGGGGCGTGGAGATGCCGACCCGGATACGGTCATCGATCGGATCATGTCCACTCCACGCCGCC
>Ga0307518_10002682_pt1 | contig 12919 bp, 5 predicted proteins | sample 25_EM_MG_FD_203889 | JGI IMG/M metagenome (GOLD analysis project Ga0307518, IMG submission 203889) | Populus trichocarpa ectomycorrhiza microbial communities from riparian zone in the Pacific Northwest, United States - 25_EM | ecosystem: Host-associated > Plants > Roots > Unclassified | place...
ATGACTTGAATTTCTTGTTTCTTAATGATGTTTTGGAACCCATTTGGGTTTTTACCAGGTTAAGGAAATTTCCTGGAGTCATTTGTGCCAAAACTAAAGGATTAGCAAGAAAATGGACGTCTTTTCTGTCTGAAAAGACTCAAGAAAAAACACAATAGAAGCCGATGCATAGAATGACATATTATTTCATGTAAAGGCCAAAAGGACACACGTGAGTGCTTCTACAAGGGGTCAAGGGCACTGATTATAACAGTTCTTTATGGTCACATGCAACGATCACGGGCTTAGAGTTTTGTTCTGTCCTCAGCTTGAGTCTCTGGCCTAGACCACTCAACCATGGCCACAAACTTCAAGCTAGCCTCCAATTTAGCTTCTTCTTATTTCCCTTTCTTATTTCCCTTTAAACAATGGCTCCAATTTCCCTTTCATCCAAGGAGAGAGAGCTGGAGATTTCAATTTTTTTCTCTTGACAGAAGGAGATTGTCTCAGAAGAGGACAGATGGCCCCTCTTGACTTCAGTTTTGGCCACATCTTTTTTTATCCTCCCCGCTGGCCTTCCCCTTCTTGAAAAGAGAGGGAAAGGAGGGATTACAGAACCCATATAATTCCAATGCATCAAGTACTAGCAGGAACTGTAAGAAGGAAACATCCAGTACGCCCATGGTTTTGCTTTTTCTTGGAAGATTATGATGTGTACGATCTGGGCTCTGTTTATGGAATAATATTAGAGTGTCCAACCAACACTAATTTGGCACATCAGCAAACAAACTGCCAGATCAAGGAAATTTTTTCTTTGACGTCACGTGTTTAATCTCACCTTAGAAATGAAGCAGAATCTAATGAAAGAAAAAAGAATTTAATTAATATGTCATCCATTGTAGTATATTTCTAAACTACATACAGCTTCCGACGACAGCTCAATTGTTAAGATCTTAATCCTAGTATCTCATGTTAAAGAATTGGATGTGGTTTAGATACGAGGGAGGGTTACCCTCGAGAAAAATAAAATTAAAAAAAACTGATGAGATGTCTCCTCCCCATGCAGATCATTATTTAAAAAAAAAAACATATTGTTTGAGAAAACAATTTAATTTCGATGATTGATGTCCGAATTAATCTAAAAATACACTCTAACTTTCGAACTAAAGAGAAAAGAATTCCTAGCTAGGTAATATAATGGGTTCTTTTTTCTTTTCTTGCCTACAAGAAATATCTAATTCTAAAATGCTGATAAAAAAAAAACTAAATCTTAAGAAACTACCCTTCATGGTAGAAATTGACCGAGTCACTAGGTGATTTATCAAGTTATTTGGGTTTTAAAAAAACTCAACTCGATTTATGTTTTTAGTAGGCTATCAATGACTTGATCTACCGGGTTAATATATTTCAATTTATAAAGAGAGATAATGTTGATGATATTCAATATATAGAGAGAATTTGAATATCCCTTATGCAAAATCTCAGATATAATTGAACAAATTAAATGGATATTTTGTGTTCTCTAAACATAAAAGCTAGAGATAGTTCAACTGATCAGGTTTTAGGTTTGCTTCTCAATGGTCACGAGTTCGAGTCCCCTCAAGGCCACTAGAGGCTTACATGATCGTTAACTTCAGGACCTCAGGGAATCTGTCAAGGTGCGCGTAAACTAACCCGAATATTCACGGCCACCAAAAAAAAAAGATGAACAGGGGCGGAGCCACACTGGGGTATAAGGGGGCAACTGCCCCCTTAACTTTTTTTTTTCTTTTTAAAAAATAATTTTTACATTACAATATTAATATAATAGCTTAAGTCATATTTTTCAAAAGGTAAAGAGTCAAAAGACAACGTATTAATGTGCTCTACTGCGACTGTCTGCATTCTCTCCTCGCAAAGCCCAAAGTAAAAACTTTTATCTTTGAATCCATTGAAAAATGCTTTTGGTGTTTGAATTATAAGCTAGTTGTCTCAAATCTTTCTTTTATTTATGTTTAACATATAGAGAAGTAAAGGGATATTTGATGATTTTATTCTATGGAAAAATCAACGCATATAAAGAAGGAAACTAGAAATATTCAGAGAGTCAGAGAGAACTTTTTGTTGCTGCTTCTGTGGTTTGTGATTATACCATCAAAACTTTCTATGTTTGATACTTTGATTCATTAACTCCTCTGTAATATCAAAGCTTTGTGGGTGTTCAAGGCAAAAATCTTAAGGGATTACAAACCTATACAATTTCAGTTAAGAATTGTTTAACAATATTATTGACATGCAGCTTAATGAGTTGGATGATCGTTTTACTGAGACGAGTACAGAGTTACTTCTTTGTGTGGCGTGTTTAAACCCAAGTGACTCTTTCTCTGCTTTCAACAAAGAAATGCTTATTCGCCTTACTCTTTTTTATCCCAATGAATTCTCTATAATGGACCTTATGGTACTTGGTGACCAAGTTGATACGTATATTATTGATCTACGCAGTGATGATGAGTTCTCTGGTATTGAAGGTATTGCTAGTCGAATTTGATATTTCCATTGGGATATATGCATTTCAAATTGTCATCACTTCTACTAGTTGCAACTGCTACAGTGGAAAGAGTTTTTTCTATCATGCATGTTGTCAAGAGTAGATTGCGAAATAGGATGGGAGATAAGTGGACGAATGACAGTTTGGTTGTATACATTGAGAAAAATATATTCGATGAGATTGATAATGACGTCATTATGAAGCGGTTTTAAAATATAAAAACTCGAAAAGAACAATTATAATGTATTTTTTTTCATTTTAAAAGTATTCTTAAATTAATTTCATTTAATATGAGATAGTACATATATTTCAAATTGATTCTCTATATAATGCATATCTACATAATACATAATATAAAGTAATTATTAGTAAATTATCTTTTTATTTAAAAAATTTTGGCTTCACCACTAAAGATGAAGCTAGAGATACACTATAAAAAAAAAAAAATTATGGTCCAAGATCCGTAGGTAAAATTACGTGTGTATAAGCTTTAATTGGCACATGTGTACAAGTACAATACACTCATGTAATGCAAGGTCTTAGTATACACTTTTTTGGTGGTTTGCAAGCTGCGAGACAGCCACTTAATTAAACGAAATAGACTTGTGAAAAGAAAGAGGACATTGTTGGCTGGCCGTCTTTTTGTGCATATAATATGGGCTCGTGAACTTCTTGTTCTCCTCTCGTGAACTCCATTATAGAGTTCCTTCTTCATCCACTCCATTATTAATTCTTGGGGCATTGCTCCAGCCACGACCCGAGGCATGAAACTCCATGCTCTCTGTCATTTACCTCTGTGGATGACTGGACTCTTTGTATCGTTCCTTAGAATTCCTATTTTAAGGAATACGTACGCTCAGAAAATAATCTTATTAGAATGTCAATGTGGATGGTGTTTTTAAAACTCAATCCTTTCTATTAGAGTGCTTCATTTATTTATGAAATTATATAACTAAATAAAAAATAGACAACGTGAAGATAAGTTTATTTTAATTAATTAGGTTTGTTTAGTTTTTTTTTTCGTTAATTATGTTAACCCGAGTTGAATTAGTTTATTTTCTTATCCTTTTTAAATTTTATTTTTTTAACTTTTCCTTCCAACAACTCTATTTTTTTCTTTTTTATTTAGGTTTTTTTTTCAATTTGATTCTCTAATATTAGGTTGTTTTGGGAATTGAGTTGTGTAATATGTTTTGAATTTGCTTTTTGTGAAATTATCTTGATCTCATGAATTAATTTTTTTTTTATCAACTTCAACCTTCAACACTAGATTTGTTGGAAATGGAGCTTTATATAAAAAAAAATTATTTGTTTTTTATGAAGTTATATCGGTCTCATGATCTAGGACGCGAGTTTAACAGGGTTGCTCAAGTTGACTTGGATTTTTTTATTTTTTTAATTTATTTTATTCGATTTCATCCTTTAACATTAAATTGGTTGGAAATTGAATTTTTTTTATTTTTTTTATTTGCTTTCTATATAGTTATCTCAATCTCATGATCAAGAATGTTGGTTTGGCAGGTTGACTCGAGTAGTTTTTTTATTCTTTTTTAATTTAATATTTTGTTTCAATTTCATACTTAAACATTAGTTTTGTAAATCCTGGTTTAATTTTTTTTTAGAATGATGGATTATTGAATTAAATTAATTATGTGTTGAAAATATGACAGGCTAAATTTAAATTGGAGGGGATCCAATTTAATTAGAAAGTGAGAAATTGAAGGAAATTGAAATATTATTAGACCAAAATTAAAAGAAAGAAGTGAAGCTTTAGGACCTAGTAGTGATTATTGATTTTATTGATTTAATGTTATGCTTCATTTGTGATTTGTTAGTGTTAAATTACTTTGATTTCATGTTGTTTAGATATAATTGTGTTTATTGGTATGGACAATCATTGGAATTTAATATGAAAGGAAATATATTTAACGGGGTAAGTGGCATGTATACAAGTATGATGAAAAAGAATAATAGATAAAAAAAAATTAAATTTTTATCCAACTTGGAACTTTGGCTATATGGATGAAGTAAGAGATGATGGTTTCAAATAGAAGAGAAAAACTTAGTAAATACATTAAAGGTAGAATTATGAGGGAATAATAATTTTGGATGATAAATTATTAAAAAGAAAAAAATAATTGTGTTTGAATGGGTGAATTAGGTTTAAATAGTTGTTTAAAACTTTGATTACAATAAAATATCTTCCCCTCTTTGAGATGAAAGAATTCGGCCAGGATAAAAATAAATAAATAAATATAATTGGAGGATATGTGTGGAATTGGTGGGATGAGGAAATTACCATGCTCCAATAAATGAACTAAACCTAGATAAAGATTTGAGACTTGAAATTAATGAAGAATTACCCTTCTCTTTTTCGGTTGAAATTCGGCAATGTTTAAATAAATCATTTAATACTATTTATTATAATATTATTTTGTATTTGTTTTTTCAATTTAACTCTTCAGCAATTTAATTTTTATTTTATTTTTAATTTTATCATTTAATATTAAGTTGTTCTAGGAATTTTTCTTTATAATTTTTCTAGATTTTTTTTTATTGGGTTATATATTGGTCTCATGGATTTAGTTTTTTTTGTCATTTTTTTTCTAATTAATTTTTTTTAGTTTCATCCTTCAACATTGGGTTAGTTGAAAATTGAGATTGTTAATTTTTTTTATTTATTTCTATAGGATTATCTTCATTTCATTACCTAAGTCACGGATTTGACAGGTTAACCTGAGTTGACTCTGATTATTTTTTTGGATCCTTTTTTAATTGAATATTTTTTTTTAATTGGGCTTTGTAAATTTTTTTTATTTGCTTTCTATGGAGTTGTTTTGATCTCATGACCCGAGTCACGAGTTTGACAGGTTGAACCGGGTTGACTCTATTCATTTATTTGGGTTATTTTTTAATTCAATTATATTTTCAATTAACAAAACACTAAAGAATGTTGCTAAATCACTATAACCACACCCACAAAATGCTATTCATTAGAATAATGTTTTGTGTTTTTTTTTTCAATTCAGCCTTCACCAAACCATCTTCTTCTTCTTCTTCTTTTAGTTTTTTTTTTTAATTTTATCTTTCAATATTATATTGTTTTGAGAATCATTCTTCATAATTGTTTTTTAAAAAAAATTATGCTAGGTTATATGATGTCTCATGGATTTAGGTTTTTTTTTCTTGATTTCAACCTTCAACGTTAGATATATTGGAAGTGGGGTTTTGTATTTTTTTTATTTCTTTTATGAATTTATCTCGATCTCATGACCCAAATTGCGAGTTTAACAAGTTAACCTGGGTTAACTCGGGTCATTTTTTTAGCCTTTTTTTTTCTTATTGATTATTTTTTTAATTTTGTCTTCAACATTAAGTTAATTGGAAATTGAGCTTCATAATTTTTTTGTATTCTCTTTCTATAGGGTTATCTTAATATCATGACTCGGGTCGTGAGTTTGGCAAGTTGAGTCTGTTCATTTTTTTTGTCTGTTTTTAATTGAATATCTTTTTAATTAGGCTTTATAATTTTATTTATTTATTTTCTATGGGGTTATCTCGATCTAATTACCCAAGTCACGATATTTGCAGATTAACCAGAGTTGATTTAGTTTATTTTTTGGTCCTTTTTTTAACCAGAATTATGTTGGAGCCAAAATGAAGAGATTGGTTGTTCTAGAAGAGTTTGATCTTTTATTCTTCATTAATTGATGGTAAGAAACCTAGTAGTGACGATTGATTTCATTGATTTAATGTTATGCTTTGTTTGTGATTAGTTAGAGTTAAATGGATTGTTGAGTTGATGATTGGGTGACTTTGATTTCATGTTTTTTTTTTTTTTTGATGTAATTGTGTTTGGCTTAGACAATTATTGGCTTAGTCATTAATTGAAAGAATTAATGAAGAATACCCACCTTCCACCTAGATGAAAAATTTAGCAATTTAGAGAAAATTGGCCAAATAGAAATTGTTGAATGAATGTTGATTTAATTATGTTTATTTGGGTTAGTTGAATAATTGAATGCATGATTGACAAAGGAATCAAAGGGAAAAAAAAAAGGGAGATGTATTTGATTAAATTAGAACTTAATATGGAAGGAAATATATTTAATGGGGTAAGTGGCATGTGTACAATTGTGATGAAAAAGAATAATAGAGAAAGAAATTATATTTTTATCCAATTGAGAACTTTGGCCAAATGGATTAAGTAAGAGATGATGGTTTCAAATAGAAAAGAAAAACTTAGTAAAATGCATTAAAGGTAGAATTAATGAGGGAATAATAATTTCAAATGAGAAATTATTAAGGAGAAAAAAATTTAATTGTGTTTGAACGGATGAATTAGGTTTAAATAGTGGTCTAAAGCTTGGATTAAAGAAAAATATATTCCCTTCTTTGAAATGAAAGAATTCAGCTAGATAAAAAAAAATTAGAGTATATATATTGAATTGGTGAGATGAGAAAATCATCATGCTCCAATAAATGAACTAAATCTAGATAAAGATTCCAGACTTGAAATTAATGAAGAATCGCCCCTTCCCTTTTTGGGTTGAAATTCAACAATGCTTGATAAAAAAAAAAAAAACCAAGAGAAAGAAATTGCTCATTTCTTTAAATTGGAATTTAATGTTAATTGAATAGATAGGAAATTATTTTCAAGACAAGAAAAAAATTATGTGGTTATAATAAATGAAAAAGAAGAATTAGTGTATGGAATATTACATGGTTGTGTTAAAGTACTTGAAAAGATATGGTGATTTGACTAGTAGAATTGTGTAGATGCAATTATTCTTGATTGAATACAGATATTAAAAAATAATTTCTGGAATTTCATGTGTGATTAATGGAAAAATTGAGTATGTTATGAAATGTTTAAGCAAAACAATGAGTTGATGTAATATTGAACTCTTGTGGATTTTTATTGAAATAGAAGAGGCAAGAGGCTCTGGAAAATAGCAGATAGTCACTAGTCATGCACACTTGGCAGGCAAGTAGGTGCCCGGCACATAGTCTCTTCTTATTAGAAATTTATTTAATTTATCTATATAATTAAAAGTACCTTACTAGAAATCCTAGAAGTTAATGTTTGTTAACTGAGAGAAAAAAAAAAACTAGTGCCCGGTAAAGGAGCAGTTGGAGTAGTGTCCCTAGTGAGGGACTAGTGTCCAGTAAAAGAGCGGTTGGACTAGTGTTCCTAGTGAGGAACTAGTACCCGGTAATAGAACAAATATAAATATGTTTGAGTCATCATAAAAGTATACGGGAAAGATATCTTTATGTGAAATTGAATTGGATTAGTGTGTTGCATTGTATGATATTATTTTGATAAAATGTTGATTTTTATTTCAAGACCATCACAACAATAATATAGTTCTTGCCTTTTTTGCAGACAATTTTTGGGTACTTATAGTATGATTTTTGAAAAAATATATATTTGGAAATAGATAATATGTAACACTTAAATTATGCTTTTTTTGAGGATTGTAATATTCTGTATGAATATGTAGAATATAACAATCCTTAACTTATTAAGTTGTTTATGTGTTGGATGTTTTTATTGGATATTATGAAAATCATGTGCATGTGTTAGATAATGTTTGATGTTGATTAATTTCATTTGAGCATCCTATTAATATGTTAAGTGAAAAAAATCCTAGATTTTTATGTTAAATTGAGAATTTGTCCGAGAAAGAAAAGTGAGGATGTTACAAGTTTGATTAGGAATTGATCTTCATGATTTATTTTGATTTTTTTTTCTATTGAGTTATCAAAATCTCATAACCGGGGTCAAATATTCAACAGATTAAACTAAGTCGATCCAATATATTATCGTATAAATATTAAAAAAGAAATGTCATCTTGAAACTTTTTTAAAGTCAAACAATGTTTTTATCAATCGTTTGAATTGCTTTTTGAACCCACCAAATCAATTGGATCATGTTGAGTCAACTCTCATGCAAGTTAATTTTAAATCCAAGTTAGATCAGAAAGTTTCAAGGTTGACTCGTTAGTCTAGTTTTATAACAATACAAATAGTTCATTTTTTTTTTCTTTCGATTGAATTTTTTTCTTCAATTTTATCATTCAAAATTTAGTTGATTTTGAATTGGTTTTCATAATTTGTTTTGGTTTGCTTTATGTGAGGTTATCACAGTCTAAAAAAAATGCATCGATATTTGGATGGTGCCTAATTTTGCAAGCATTTATTTTTGTTATCATAACATTAAGTAAAAAAACAGCTTAAAAAAACAAAGTTGTTAAACTCAGCGGAGTCTATGATCAAAATAGCGGTTTTAGTGAGTTAAGTTGCGAAACTCAAGTTAATATAATAATTCATCGTCTCAATACTAAAGAAAATATATCATCTTGAGTTTTTTTTTTTAAATTAAACCATGTTTTTTATCGGTCGTCTGGGTTACTTTTGAACCCATCAAGTTAACCGAGTCACGTTATGATAATTTTTATGGAGTTAATTTTAAACTAGAGCTAGATAAAAAATTGAATCTAGAGAATTCAATGTTTACATCTTGGATCGAACTTAATAACAATAACAAATACCTTAATGGGGGTTAAGCAATTTTTTTTAGGTTCAAAAAGATTTTAATTTAACTTGTAGATTAGCAAGTGCAAAAGAACTATTTAATGACTATAATAACTAGGTATTAGTTGGTTAATCATTTATTGTCGTTTAACAATGCAATTACAATTAATATATTGCAAATTGGAATCACTTCTCCAAGCACCCAAGAGAGTTCTTGATGTATATATATTCTCGTGTTCGTAAAAACACCAAAAACAAATAGAAGAATTGGTAAATACGTACGACCTCCAGGAAGAAATAAATTAACACACCAGCCACTGTGCAGTAGTGACACGTGTCATAAGGAAGCGGGACAAAAAGTGGACAAAAAGTGTATGCTGGAATCTGGATTTGGACCACCATAATTAATAGCCTCATCAGTCATCACTGCCACCCTTCCATCCCCCAGATTATGTTTTTTTGGGTTTTTTCCTGTTTATCAGCTGTTAGTCACGTCAGCACATCAGCTCGGCTGGTTGAAAATGATTTTCCTTTTTATTATTTTTTTCGAATAATAATAAAGGAAATGGAGATCACGGAATTAGCTGAGCTATCATGGTGTTAGTGTCTTAAAATATAATATAAATAATATACTTAGTTAAAGAGTAAAAATAAGAATAATATACTTAGTTAAAGAGTAAAAATAAGAATAAATAATTTTTTTTAAATAGTTATAAAATAAGTTCTTATCTTTTAAAAATAAAAAGAAGGAAAAACTTAATTAACAGTTTAAATTTTTAGGTTGAATTGGTTATTTGACATGATATCAAAATCTTGATGATCATGCGGTCACGAGTTCAAATCTCATCATCCTCATTTATTTGATAAAAATTAAGCATAAGTCAGTGTGGATCTGTGCAACTTTCAAGCCCAAAAAACTTTCACTTAAAAAAATATATTAGAAATTAATATAAATTATATATTGAAATCTCACCTAACGACTTCAAATTGATTTGGAGATGTCACCTAACGGCTCAAGATTTTACCTAACAGCTTAATAATAATGGAAATGGAGATCACGGAATTAGCTGAGCTATCATGGTGTTAGTGTGTTAAAATATAATATAAATAATATACTTAGTCAAAGAGTAAAAATAAGAATAAATAGTTTTTTTTAAAAAAATACTTATAAAACAAGTTTTTATCTCTTAAAAATAAAAAGAAGGAAAAGCTTAACTAAGAGCTTAAGTTTTTAGATTGAATTGGTTTTTTGACATGATATCAGAACCTTGATGATCATGCGGTCATGAATTTGAATCTTATTATCCTTATTTATTTGATAAAAATTAAGAACAAGATAATATATACCTATACAAATTTCATCTCCAGAGAATTTTTACTTTCACTTGAAAAAATATATTAAAATATAATATAAATTACATCGTTTTACATGAAATGATTCCATCTTTTCTATCAGACTATCAGTTCTTTTGCTGTTTAGAATTATTTAATCTTTCCTTTAATTCAATATTAAATATTTTTTTCTAAGGGTGGGGTTAGGTCACGGATCATTCTGGAATACGAAGATGTGACGCAAAAATGATTTAAGCTGCGGCTTTGCTGTAGATGGTGCATGTGAATTTGCTTGTGTGCACACTAACATCAAATCTCTCTCTAAGATTCTTGAAATTATAAAGACAAAAAAACAGCCTTGTCCCAGCCCCCTTTGTTTTTATTACAAAGAGCCTCAATTCATGCAAATCTAACCCAAGGCATGTCACGGATTACCTTGAGCCCCTAAACTTTTGCCCTTTTTTTTTAATTATTATTATTATTATTTTCTGGATAATATTCAGAGACTTCTCTTTTGTGCCGTTCCTCGAGTGAAATGGCCAGTAACATAAGCTATTTTGTGTGACCCACAATGTGTCCAATCGAAGGGACGCACGTCACACGATAATTGTACCTGCTTATCAAGGTATGCATGCAATGCCCTGTGCATACACATGCAGATTGTAAGATTACCCTTGCAAGATGGATGCTGCCGCTGTCAAATATTACGAATTATTGTGTATATTTGCATAAACTATTTTAACATTATATTTAACAAACTATAAAGGGCGTGGCTGCTCCGCTGTAACAATATACATATTACAGTGAAATTACTATTTTATTTTTAAATGAAAAAAATAGTAGTCATTAAAATATTGTTTGGGAACATTTATTTTTTTTTCACATGAGTTTTTTTCGTAATTACTAGAGTTATGAAGGGTGTTTCGATATTTTTCATAACCAACAAGTAGATAGCATCTTTAGCATTTAGGCAGCATGTTCCGCGTCATCTAGTGTCAAAAATTGACTTTTCGTTGTATATCTAGATGCGTCATCGTATCATTTTCCACATGATGTGGTGCGTGACAACATATGGTGATCGGATTGTCATCGGTGATCGTTTCTTTTTTACATTCGTTCTTTTCTCTCTCTTGTCAAATAAAGTGCATGGTTGTTCTTTTTTTTGTTTTTCAGTTTTAGTCCTCACTCTTTTGATTTCTTATTTCTTTCTTATTCTTTTTATAGAAGTTTTGTTTTTTTTTTCCAACTTAGTCCTTCAATTACAGTTTCTTGTATATTTCTTTTTCATTTTGGTTCTTTTTCTTTTGATTTTTAATATTTTTTCCTTGGCCCTTTTGCTAAAGTTTTTATTTTGCTTTCAATTTCATCCTTCAATAAAAACTTTTATTTTTTTATTTTTTTTAATTTGACCCTCATTCTTTTTTTTTTTTTTTGTTAAAGCTATTTTTCAATTCAATTTGACTCTCCAATTGAAATTTTTTGTTTGCCCTCTAACTATTTTTTTATTTTCATCCTTATTTTTTTAGATCATTTTGTGTGATTGATTTTTTTTCGTGGTTCCATTTTTTAACATTTGATTTGTTAGGGATTCGGCTTCGTATAATCCTATCGTTCTGGATTAATTTGTTTTTAATATTGGTTTTGTGATTATCTTCATTTTCTTTTCTATTAGTTTATCTCGATCTCATGACTCAAGTCACATGTTTTGCATGCTTTTTTTTAATATATATATATTTTAGAATTGTTTTGTTCATGTTTGATTTTTCAAGATTTTATTTTAATTCATCTATAGTTTTTTTTTAATATATGCAAACGAATTTTATTTTTCAAAATAAAAAATATTTATTTTTAAATAATATTTTTAATACATTCAGCTTTGTGTAATATTTTTTTTAGCATGTAAGTTTATTCAATCAGTTTCATTTGTTTATATCTTTTAAGTCACGAGTTTTTTTGGTATAAATTTATTTTTTATTTTTAAATAAACAAGTTCAGTAAAAATAATCAGGTAAATGTCTCATTTTGAAGGATTTAATATATTCATCTATATTAATCTCTCAATATTTTTAATTTTTCTTTTAGTTGTTGTTAACAATTTTTATTTATTTATTTACATAGATGATTATTAATTTATTTAATTAGATGTATTTTAAATTTTATTACTAAAAACATATATCAAAGTAGTCCACATACCTAATATATTTTTGGGAAAAAATTAAACAACTCACAGCAGCGTAACGTAGAGTAGATAGCTAGTTTATTATCAAAACATAATCATCCATCCCTCGTTGCTCTCTCCCTCTTGAACCTCACTAAGCTAATCCATTAATGGCAACGTACAATCTCGCTTTAATCCTCGGAAACTCCTTAAACGACGCCGAATTTATCCTTGCAAAGCAAACCCCACCTCCAAAATCCGGAATTGAAGAGCATGATTCATTCGGTGGCTCTGATCTCTGGGACATACCCTCGAAGAAGCTGGACCTAGTTAAATACAAGTTGGATCAATTTAACTATATATATATATATATATATATATA